>Ga0209599_10000110_pt1 | contig 59972 bp, 80 predicted proteins | sample Shrwel_input2_FT_FD_187534 | JGI IMG/M metagenome (GOLD analysis project Ga0209599, IMG submission 187534) | Subsurface microbial communities from deep shales in Ohio, USA - Utica-3 well 1 S input2 FT (SPAdes) (version 2) ...
GGTCTAAATAATACATTGATTCCTTTTTACTATAGCATCCACCATCTCTGCCGTCATACCATTCACCGTCGCCGATATGATATACTGGGAATTTCTCACCAGTCTTCTCGTCAAATCTCCAATCTACCTTGGTTATCTTTACAAACTCGGCATTCTGTTGAGCCATTGCTGTACACCCATCAAGATACACAGTATCCCCAACTTCTCTTAATTTTTTATAATTCTCCATTTGATTTTATCTTAATTCCATGAACTGTGTAATAGACCATATCAACAACTCTATCAGAAGATACCGCTGATTGTCTATGCTCTATTATGCTATTAACGTGGGAGTAATTTTCCTTTATATGTGATACAAGCTCCTTCTTGAGCTTCTTTGGTTTTATAGCTGAGAAGTTCTTATTAAGATCAGTATTTCTAGCTATAGGCGTTTTTGTAAGTCTACATTTTTGTGAATTCCCATTACAAATAAAAACCGGCTCAACCTTAAGACTATCAAGTCCAAGCTCTTCCGGATCTATATCATACCTCCAAGGCTTATTCGTTTCTGTAATCTCCGAGGTGTGCTCATCTTTACATTCTTCAAAAGCTTCAACAAACTCCTGGTCATTCCAGATTGTTTTTTCCTCTAATTTTTCATTGATAATTTCACTACTCATATGTTTATTTTTATCGATATACTATTATTAATACTTTTATCTATTGTTTATTTGCACGTACATGAACTAAAATTCATTTTACTCTAAAACATATACATTTAAAAATAGATTCGCTTAAACAAGCTTATTTTAATCCATGTCCGGTCCATCATAATCCCACTCGCAACATGGCCATCTCCTACCTTTACTGTCGATATTAGCCCATGAAGTTTTTTCCTCATTAGTCCAAATCCAATCAACCCCTTCCTTAGTATCCTCTTCCGGATGAATCCCACCTGGTGGATGGTAATGTTCAGCAACTACTGAGTATTCGTTACACGAACAACCTCGATGAACATGTTCCTCACATCTTTGGTAATCTCCGGGCATATAAAACCATACCGCGGGAGAATCACAATCATCACATTTTTCTATTTCGCTCATTTTATGTACTGTCTTACAAATCTAGTTTGTCTGTTATTTAATACGATGATATACTTTCTACCATTCTTGGTTTGATAAACCTGGAATCTCATGGTATCTATATAATGCCACTCATTTGTGTACGAATGATCATAAATCCTTTCCTCTACAGTTTTACAGGAGAATAAACTCGTCAATAAGAATAAAATGAATAAATTTTTGATATTACTAATCATTATTTTTTTATTTCCATGGATTTTTTAAAATTCAAAAGTTCCATTAACATCTTTCTCACATTATGACCAAGTTCCATGTCATTAGGTAATGAGTTTATATAGGTATCAGATATCTCTATAACTATACCAGATCCAGGTTTAGATGAGTCCAACATATCAGGTGAACATGTCTTAATGATTCCGGTTTTTTTGTTGTATTCAAATTCGTTATTATTCATACTTTATGTATTTTTTTCTCTTTGGTTGTATTTTATGTTTTAGCCACCATCCAAATTTACTAATTATTTTTAAGTCTACACCTATTAAATAATCACTAATTTTTCCACCAATTGAATAATCCCACTCAACATCGGCAATGAAGTTCTTCATATAGACCATAAGCTCTTTCAATTCCCCATCCGTTGCTGGATCACCCTCCGACACCTCGGTTACATACATCATTCTATCAAATATGGTTGTTTGATCCTCTTTATATTCCTCTGTTATTATTTCTTTTGGTGTTCTATACTCGATTGGATTCGAACATAGATCACGTATCTCGGAAATACATCCATCCATATCTCTAACCAATTCACCATAAGTAAATACCCTAGTCCTGGCAAAATCTATCATGACCTCGAACGCCTGTGATTCCTTAGTATCCCCACTGAATGAAGTATGGAATGTATACCATCGGCTATTTGACCATCTTGAGTATGACATTAGTTATTAGTTTTAAATTAAATGAATTAAAATATATGAAATCTTATATCCTGCAAATGCACCGAGAGCGGAAGGGATTGGGAAAACAATCAGTTTTCCTAGATCTGTTACATATTTTGGTCTATTTACAATTTTACCCATGAATGAATAATAAAGGAAATATCCCAATAGGACAGCGATATCTGTTCGTGTTGCTATAAAAACAACAAGCATGGCTCCAATAAATCCAAAAATAAAATTATCTCTTATGCCCTCCCAAATTTCGTACGGTGTAGCTTTCTTATATTCGCTAACTATCTTTCCTATTCCTGATTTTTTATTTTTAAAATAGACATTATAAAATGATTTATTCTTATCTTCAACCCTGGGTGGTTCTTGGAGTTCTTTGTTATCACCCATTATTTCATGTGACAGGTGCTCATTTAGTCTTCTAGTCATCTTTTTCTTCTTCGTTATCTTTAGTGTCATAATAGAGATCATTCTCCTCGTGACTAAAATCTGGTCCATCCAGTTCATTGAAAAAATCATTGCCCTTATAATCAGGATGATTCTTTTGCATATAATCAATACCCGAAACCCATAGTGCAACAACACAGAAAAGTGCTATACAAATTATTATAATAATCATCGTTTCAGCTCTCATTTATATTTATAAATTAATCCCACCAGCCTTCAATCTGTGTGTCCATTATTTTAAATAATAGGGATTTGGCTCTCTGATGATTTAGATGTGCCATGCTCAAAGCAATCACGTGCTTATCATCTTCTCTGCCTTCCAGGGAAGTAAATCCTTCGCCTCTCATTACTCTCTTGTAAACTAATGGGTATTTTTTGAAGTAATCGTCATATTTTTCCCAAATATTCTCGCTCTCCCAAGTGGAGTTTCCTGTTCCATCATTACAAGGTTCGAACCAATGTCTATCTTTAGCATAATCCATATATTCTAATGTATAAACATCATCTTGTATATTCTGTATTAATTTAACACAGATTCTCATATTTCGTGCATCTTGTTGTGCTCTTGTATGAAAATCTCTACGACCAATATAATTGGCTTGAGATACTAATTTATGTTTCATTACCTCAAAAATGTAATTGCCGTCCCAATTACGATCTTTCCATATTACAGGAAACCAATAGATAAGATTCTGGATCCCCCATTTAATTTCTTTATGTAAATATTTACCGTCATGATCCCACCACATCCAAATCCTTCTGAAGAAGTTGGGTCTTGGTCTACCTTTAACGTCCTCGAAAAAATCCCGGGTATCTTTATCAAAGTCTACCATTATGTAAATTTTAATATTAGATTGGTAGCAAAGCAAATTAATGCTATTACATTAGCTGCAAGTTGTATCCTGTATAATCTCATTTCTTTCTTCTTATTGAAAAAATAAATTGCCCAAGAGCCCAATAAGAATACCCAGCCTAATACGTTTAATACTAAATGTGTTGTTTCCATAGTTAATCTTTTTAAAATGCAAATATAATATAAAAATTCGATTAAAAAAAATAATCAGATATCATATTTAAAATAACAATTATGTTCCACAAAAAAACCAGCTTAATAGCTGGTTTTAGTTTTTTTATGGCGGATATTATATTTGTTGTTTAGTTGTTTCTTCCTCAGTCTCCTCGGTCTCAACTTCCTCTTCTTCATTATCTTCCTCGTCAGTTTCGTCTTCCTCGTCAGTTTCAACTTCTTCCTCCTCATATTCTTCGTCCTCATCCTCATCTTCATCATCAGATTCGGTTGAATCTGCAAATTCACCCATCAACCATTCAGAAACTTCCTGAACGTCATCCTTAGATGTTGCTATATGGTCAGAAGCCCAATCATGACCATTGTTTAAAAGTTCATCAACTTTATCAGGATCCATCTTTAATATTTCCTCAACGTGATGTTTTATCGTTGCAAGATTTCTAAAAAACATATAATGCTTTCTATCGTCATTATTGCTCTCGTTTGTTACTGCTAAAACCTCCTCGTTGTTTACGATTTCAGGTTTTTCATTATTTTTAAATTGTTCAAATGAAGCTATTCTTTCCATCTTTGTGTATTTTTTAATTATATATCCCATAAGGATTAATTTTTATTATATCGAGGTGCCTTTGTACGATATTATATTAGTCCAGTGACTCTCCGCAAGTTGGACAGAATTTCCAGTTTTGCTTTTTCATTCTAGTACCACACCCTGGACAGTATGATCTGATTTCCGAAACCTCTACAGGTTTAGCGGATCTTGGTAATATCTTATATTCAGAAGTCCAAGATGCATAGGAATTATAAGTTCCATTATCATTATCGAAACTCTGATTGGATTTACCACCTTTCTCTATTCTTCCAGTTTCTATACTATTAGCTGACTTGGATCTTACAGTACTGTCAGAAGTCACAGGAGAACCCAGTGTGCTCATTGTGTTCTGAGCACAAAAATACGTATTTGTTGTTCCGCTTGTGTAACTTATATTGTTACTAGTGCTAAATGTAGAAATTGGTGTGGAATAAGTTCCATAGTCCCTAAAGATAGTGTTGGTAGGAATTGTTAATGTGCTTGGGTATTGGGTGAAAGTTGATGTTCCCATATTGTTCCATCCAAAGTTCTGAAAATACTCTGCGTGGAAATCAACCTTAAGATTACCATTCTTTAAAATTGCCTCTTTAGCTCCCTTCGTGTTTTCAACCTCGTAGGTCGAAAAGATAAGCTTTTTATTCTCATCTATAAATCTATCAAGGAAATATCTCTGGCCTGGTTTTAAAACCAATCCAGAAGAACTAATGATTTGACCGTTTATGTAGATCTTAGCTACATAAGAAATTTGTGTGGGATTATAGAGTTCGATTTGAAACTCCTGTCCATCATCCAGGTATACTTTTTCAGCTCCTGTGTTTACGTCGTAGATTTTCTGACGATTGCTGGATACTGCGATCCAGGCTTGTGGTTTATCAATGGACATGCCATTGGTAATACCAGGTTTTTTGTTTTTCATTTTTACCTTATTTATTTTTTTAAAATCCCATCGATGCTCATTCGAACATCTCAAAGGTCGTTAAACCCGGGACATCAAGTACTAAAGGCACCTTCAATACAATTGATATTATATATCCTTACCAGGAATCTTCATCATAATCATCATAGGAACCATAAGAATCACTGGAATCTTCATTCCATTCCTCTTCCTCACCTATGAATCCTCTGTCATGTTCTTTAACGACGCTTGACCATACGTCACCATCCTTAAACCAAACATATGTCTGATCCGGGATTTCGCTTACCCATTCGATCTTTGAATCACTTACCCATCCACCTGGAATGAATGAATCTAAATTTTCAATAAGCTCTTCAACCTCGCTCAATATATCATTATCGAAAGGTTGATCCTCTATATAGATCTCGATATACCCATTAAAATTCACATCTAATGCTGCACTAAATAGAGTACAAAATTTTAAGAAATCTTCATTAAGCTCAAGATTTGATTTGATCTCATCTATCTGATCTCTTAGAAATTTTTTATTTGACGTTAGGTCAACAGTTAAAAAATAATTACTTTTCATTATTAACTTTTTTTAGTTGTATATACCAAAAAAATATAATTTTTTATTGGAATTTTGAAATTATTCTTCGATTTTTTTACCTCTACCTAATTCGTCTCTCTTCTCATTGCTCATAGACCTAGCAAATAATCTAAGTGTTTTATTCCCGTCCGCTGATTGGAATACTATTCTACTCTCGTTATTTGCCTTCAGCATGAAAGTTAGCTCTCCTGGTTCACTTTCGCTATTACTCCAGGCGATTGAAATTGGCTCGTCATCATCAAATTGAAAGCACCATTCCGCTTGATCGAAATATTCTATACCAATAGCTTTCTGTATTTGTTCCTCGTCCATTATGCTAAATTCATCAGCCACTATAAACTCTTTTTCTGTGTTGTTTTCCATATTAAATAAAATTTTGACAAAATGTCTTTCTGTGATGTTTAGTTATACCTATTTCTCTTATTGCTTTTATATGGTCAGCAGTCCCATAACCAACGTTAGTTATCCAGCCATATTTGGGATATTCGTTATCTAATGATTTCATCAGTCTATCTCTATAGACTTTAGCAAGTATCGATGCTGCTGCTATCGATTGTATTTTAGAATCACCTTTTATTACGCACTCATACGGTATACCATTATATCCCGGAAATTTATCACCATCTATGTATAAAAAATCCGGTACCTTACCGCATGAATCTATTGCTCTTTTCATAGCTAAAAATGTAGCCTGCAATATGTTTATTCTATCAACTTCTTCTGGTGAAGCTGCACCTATGCCCCAACAGATAGCATTATCCATTATTAGTTTCTCAGCCTCTTCTCTTTTCTTAAGACTCTTAATAGTCTTGCTGTCTTTTATCCTTGGATCACTAAATCCAGGTGGCAATATAACAGCTGCAGCCACTACCGCTCCAGAGAGACATCCACGTCCAACTTCATCCACACCAGCTACTAGTTTCAATTGAGAAACGTCTATATTATTGAACATCGATTTCTATTTTAAAGTTGTAAATTCACCTTTTATGAAGTTTATGTGTTGAGCCTTCCCATCCTCGTGTATAATAACGTGGGATTGAAGCCAACCACTAGGACCTATATTATAATTGACCCTTAATTTTGTTGATGTACCAACGGCTAAAGCTCCGTCTTTTCTACCAGGTGAATGATAGTGGCCAACAACTATTTTAGTATTTAGTTTTCTGAATTGTATCAGAGATCCTCTAGTCCCATTTGAACCTATATCCCCATGCTGACCAAGTTCCCATCCATTTATAACAAAACTATCGCTGCGACCTAATGTTATATAATTTGGGAATTTCTCATTTATTAAATAAGGTATGATTCCATTCGGTGCTTTACCTTTAAGTAATAAAGCACTATATTCCATATATTCTATGGAATTCTTCATGGTTGAAGCTTTTCTCCAGTCAGTTCCTTTTAGCCATCTATCCAGAAAATCATCATGATTACTTCTAACTATAATGGTATTATAATCCTTAAATACCTCCAATCCTTCAAGCATCTCATCAACTTCTCTCTTTAATGAATTGGTGCCGTCAACTTCCCTCTGGAATTGTATAAATGGATCCTTTGATTCATGGTGGTTGATTGAAAGTCCATCGAAGACATCATGCAGGATGACATTTTCTGGTCTTATAAGGGAAAATAAATCTAGAGTCTTACTTATCACTCGTTCATCATGCTGACCATAGTGTAGGTCTCCTAGTATCGCTGCAGACACCTTCTCGATTCTTTTAACGACCCCTTTTTCTTCACCTGCATCATAAGACACATTGAAATAAAGATCAGTAAAATCGCCCTGATCGTTAGCGGTTACCTGTCTAGCGAAGAATGTATCCTTATCCTTTATTTCAATAACAACAAATCCTAAGGTATGGTGAAATTCACCCTTCTTACCTGCTTTTGAATCTGTATAATTATTAACCGTGCATGCACCGGTTGTCATCATCATCTTTGGTAGATTTCCTTCCAGTACAGGAATGGTTTCCATATGTACTCTTGGTGATCCAAATACGCAAGAGTTTATACCGCTCATACCCTGAAGTCCAGTCATAGGATCTACCGCAGTTGGTTGTATCTTAACATCGGACATAATCCACATATGTTTATGAACTTCGTGTCTTCCCGCATCTAAATACTTTTCTATTCGTTCAGACCAGGTGTCATAATTTCTATCTGTAAATACGGAGGTTGGATTTTTATACCTTCCAGCTATTATATGAATGTCAGCATTCAGAAAATCCGCATAAGCTTCCATATTTTCAACAAAGGTTTCATGTACAGGTGTATCATTCTGAGCCCATGTTATAATGAATCTTTTCTTCTTCTTATTGAATTTTCTTTCTTTTGCTTTTATAAATTGTGGGGATTCCTGTAGAGCTTTCTCTGTTATTCCTAGCTTAGAAGCCCAAGCCTGAACAGTTCTCTCAGATTTACCAAGATAGTTCTTAAGCTTCAACATTCTATCGTCCCAAGCTAAATTTCTATCCCAATAAACATCGGAAATTGTTGTAATCTGTTCTGTAGTTAGATCTGAAAATTTCATTAATTGATTTTTGATGTTTAATGATATTTATATCTATTAACAAAACAAAGGTTTCAGTATTTTTCTGAAACCTTTGTCTTTTTGTGGTATATTTACTATAAATTCTCGATATTCATAGTTTCCGGACTCTCTCGGAGCGTTTCCTCCAGGTCCTTAAAGAAGTCAAGAATATATTTACACTTCTCAAATTCCTCGGTAGATTCATAATATTTTAGCATTGATGATTCTATCTCATCCCTTCTGGATAATATTTTTCTAGACATCATGCTCTTCTTCCCATATTTAAGCATGCTGTTAAATGCGCTCTCGAAAACATATCTCTGATTTTCTCTATTGTTTATTGTCATCACTATTATTAAATTCTATTTTCATAAGATTTAAAAGATCTTTGCACTTATCATAATCTTCAAGTCTTTCAAAAGTTTCCATACATTCCCTTATTTCAGTGATTGTTTTATTCTTTCCATGGGTGCTCATTATATCAGAATATAATTTAAGGGATGTCTCGTATATCAATATATCTGAACTTTTCATAATATATCTAGATTCATTATATCGGAGCATTTCTCATACTCCTCTCTGGTCTCGCACCATCTTAAATATTCTTGTAGAAAAATTGGGAATTTTTCACTATATATGCTACACATGAATATTTGGGAAGTACCCGGATTATTTGGGTCATTGTCGACTGAAGTAAAAAGCGAGGCTAGATCTCTATCCTTCATTATTGCAGATTTTACCTTCTCGTAGAAAAGATCACCAAGATACATACCACTTTTATCCTTTATATCTATAAAATCTCTAAAAGTACTAGAATCTATATCCATGATTTTATCCCCCCACTCCAAATATTACTTTAGCAGCTACAGCTATTAGTGCACCAAAAAGAATCCATAGTGCTTGGTTTACTCCTTTTTTCCAGGTTTTCATTTCCTGAATATCTATAGTAAATTGCATGTAATCGTCATAGCGATCCTGCTCTTGCATCCTAAATCTGGTATTCTCGTTTACCTTTACTATTACACCATCATCGGGATCTAATAATTTCTTCTTTATGTCAGACATATCGTCCTTGATGGATTTTTGTTCTCTTTTTAGATCATCCATACTCGTTTGAAGAATCTTTATTTCCCCGTTAGGCATACTAGATTTGAGATCTTTGATCTCACCTAATATTTCCTTCATCAGAAAAGCTTGTGTTATTTCTTTTTCGTCCATAGTTTATTTGGTTTATCGCCCAATACACCAAAAATTTATTTGACTTATATATCCAAGTAACACAAGGGATTTTTATCTAATAACCTTATTTGTGGGGAAATCTATTACGATATCGGGGAGCTCTACGAAGACATCGAATCCCTCAGTATCTGAAATAAGTTTAAAAATACCATAATAATCATCATCGGGACCTCCGAAACCGTCCTCAAGAATTTCTATCCCCATTAGGGAAATTATTTCACATACTCCTATATGTGATCTTGGGTCAATTGTTTTTATATAGTATTCTAACAAAACTTTACTCTTTGTTTAATATTGCATTTGTTGGTATATCGGAATGTATTAAGTAGTAGGTATTATCAGATTCGTTAACAACAACCATTCTGTCACTATCCGCTGATCCTATTAATCTGAGAGTTAGGTCCTCGTATATAAATTCACTATCCAGATGTGACTGCTCAAGCTTAGATCTTCTTATAAACTTATTCTGATTTCTCTCGTACATTTTGGCATAATGCTTCTTTATACTTTCTGATGGTTCGTTAATCTTTTTAAAATCCGGGCCTAATATTATTGGTTTTTCCATTATTATAATTTTGATTGTTTTAGTATTCCTTTTTCACTATTGAAACAATGCAGGGAAACTATATGCATCGCAAAATATCCGGGTTTAACGTCCTTCCATCTTTCATAATCTCTTAACTTAAGCATATCAAGTACATACATAAGTTTTCTACATGCCATATAAACATCATCCCTGAAGTGTCTTATATAGTCACAGGATCTAATATAATAAACAATATGGATATTATCACCTCTTCTCATAAAATGATATCCTATCGTGCATGGAACTCTCTCGCCGTGAACTGTACCCGTGTCTTCAGGAAACCATATAGGTAAAAATGCTTGTCTAGTAAAAGGTTCTCTTTCCATTAGATCTATAACATCGCCAAAATCCCCATATTCAAACCTAATCCCCTTTAATGTTCTATATTCAGGATCCCCGCTATCAGGGTCAAGCGTTGCGGTTTTAGGCCAAATTCTTTCGGGATATGTGTGTGAGAATTTCTCATGTCCACCAAACTGCTCATTGTTCTTTTGAGCAAATGGCCACCATTCATGGGATGGAGGTGGATTCAGAGGTAGTCCACTGACTCTCTCCTGGAAGTGATCATCAGCCCAAGGAAGATTTGGTCTAACCTCCTTCTTAAGCTCTTCTAAAGTTTCAGGAATGAAAAACTGGAATGAATGATTCATGGTTTCCCACATATCATCGGGGGATTCTATTCCCTGCCATTTTTCAGTTTTAACAACATATCCATAATTGGATAGTCTTTCCTTTGTCCATTTTATTGCTTCGGAAGGTTTAGAGAAGGTTTTCATTTATAATGTTTGTATTTTTATATGATAGAAACATCAATAAATTTCGACAATATTAAAATTATTCAGGAAAAAATATCTCATTCGTGGCAGGATCCCATTCAAACACAAAAGGCTTGTGTGCATAGTTATAATCTTCATTAAGAACAGAAGCATTAAAGAAGTGGGTATCACCATCAAAAACATATCCATATCCGGTGTGTATATGACCACATATATGGATCTTTGGTTTTATTTCCTTTATTCTTTCGATTAATAATTCGCATCCTAGGTTCTCGTGTCTTCTTCCCTCAACGGTATCCAGATATCCAAAGGCTGGTCCATGTGTTATTAGAATATCGGTAAGCTCTGGTATAGCTTCCCATTTGGACATAAGTCCTGGTCCATTCTTAGGTAGATTAAAAGCCCAGCTATAGAACCAGGGTTGCCATGGTGAACCATAAATACTAACGAAATTGTCCTGGCTACCGTTTATGAAATGAGAATCGCTCTCGTCCTGCAAATAAGTAATATTTGGGTATTCATTAACTATCATATTTGCTTCTAGAGGAAAATTCTCGAATATACGATCATGATTACCAGCTATAAATATTTTGGTTTCATACTGATCTAAAGAATTGAACCATTTACAGAAATCGTGTAATTCTTCCTTTTTATACCCCGTACCCATTATATCACCAGCAAAAAGAAGAAGATCCCCACCAGGGAGATCTTCTGTTATTTGATGATGTTTACAATGAGTGTCCGATATTAATGTGACCTTCAACATATTTTTAATTTATTTTTTTATATTTTTCCAAACTAATTCTTCATTTTGAAATGGATCATATATGAATTTCTCAGCTTCGGGTAAATCCATTTCAAAATATTGATCATCTATTTCAACATATCCGTGTTCCAATAAAAATCCCTCATATTCGTAATACAATCTAAGAAATTCAGGTTTGGTTTTTTTGCCGTTGATATAGTCAAACATTCCCTTCCTGATTAATGCTGATACGCGCTTCAGTTCATCAAACGTTCCATAGTCGTCATACCTGCTATCGCTCATTCACAGAATCATGTAAAATTCTGGATAATGTTGTTTCTATATTCTTGGATGAAGCTTTCTTAACCAGAGAGGATCTCTTAGCAAATTCTGCATTGCTTCTCAAAAATATCCCATTCATATTACTTAGAAATTCCTTATGATCCGATACAACATCATTATCCATTGCCTCTATCTCGTCCTCTATCCTAGCAATCACGCTTTTGAAAAGCCTGTTACCTATTCTTTCGTTTATTGTAACATTGACAAAATTTATCCTTACTTGACTATTCGTCAGAGCAATCACATATTTTTTGTCTTTCGTCTGAATTCTTATAGATTTGCTATTGACAGAATATACAACCTTATTTTCAGGATTTTCCAGAAGATTTCTAATAATTGATGTTATCTCCCTCTCCTCCCTGTTCATCTTAGGAGTAATATAAAGTATATCCCGCTTAACGGTTCTACCAAACTTCGGAAGGATCAAACTTATTCTCTTTTTAACGTGTCTAAAGCTCATCTTTTTATATTTTAGTTATGCAAATATATCACAATATTACGAGATAAAAAAATTATTTTTGATTTTTTAATATCTCCTTCATTCTTCTCGCACATAATAGCGCGTAATCCCTACCATCCATTCCGTATGAGCCGATAGCCCACATATCGTTAACCTCTACAAGCCTGGTTAGACCATTAGAGTCGATACCAACATCCAATGTATATGCAGAAGGACATCCACTGTAATCTTTAACCATATCCTCAACCACAGACCAGCTGATGTGTTCCTTCCATGTTCCTTTATAATGCTTAACGTCATATATTTTACCCTGACTAACAAAAACTCTATATTCGGACAGAAAATCAATCACCTCCGATTTTATTACCTGTGTATCTGGCTGACATTTATCAAACATCACAAGATATTCAAGATGCTTAGGATTAGAAACAACATCACCAGTAAACATCTTAACCTCGTTTGCAGGCTTAACAAAATATGGAAAATCTGTTCCAAGATCGCTAAATGCCATCGTTTCTATTTTTCTTCCCATATATTTCATAAGCTGCTCAGGGTATCCAATATATTTAGGTATATTCACACCACATGCTTCAAAGAATTTTTCGGTACCCTGTACAGAACCTACACATATATCAGTGTTTGGATCCGGGTTTCTCATAACTAGTGTATGCTCAAGATCATCCCCATCGTAAGGAACTATATTATATCCCATATCGATTAGTGGCTGTTTTGCTATATAAACAAAATCATCTAACCATTCACCGTTCATTTTTTCCAAAAATGCATCCATCATTTATTAAATTTATTGATTTACTTTCACTCTTTAATTATATAAAAAAAGACCCATTGGGTCTTTTTGTAATTATCTATATTTCTAATGGTAAATATTAGCTCAATAACATGTCATCACCACCCTTTTTATCCTTATTCTTCGGCTTTCTGCCTCTTTTGGCTTTAGGCTTAATAATAGCTGGTTCTATTGGAAATTCTGGTTTCTTTTTCTTAGCTGGTTTTTTCTTCCTTGTTTTAGTAACCTTTTCTAATTCATTGGTTAACGTTTTACTAAGTTCATCTACCACATCAATCGAATTTGAAGGTGCTACCTTAGATCCATCTGGATTTTCTCCAAATTTTACTTCGCCTTCATAAAACATTTCGTCTCTTTCCTTTATTCTTTCTTTTCTATTTATTAACATTCCTGTAATAAATAGAGCAAAGATTATTACAAACATTAAGATAATTGCGATTTCCATTTTAATTTAATTTAGTTAATTTTTTAATTCTTCCTTTTTTCCATCCTGATTCCAAATAGAATTCAAGATCTTCTTTTCTAATTTTTTTATCACCAATTTCAACACTATTAATCCAACATGTACCAAACTGTGAGTTTTCATTTCCTAATCCCTTTCCGGATTTTGATTCCTTCATTTTAGAAATAGTTTCAGTTGTATGCTTTTTATTTCTAAATGTACCAAAATCGAATCCTCTTTCGATGTGGATTCTGTGCATATTTTCTGCCTTTCCCTTGGAATCACATTTTAATAAAAAGTCCTCCATGTAATTAGGATCCTTTAATTTCTCTCTGAAAGCATCATTACCAGCTTTGCTAACTTTTTTCATGTGCTCCTCGTCAAGAAATCCATAACCTCCCTCCATAATATTCAAACATAATGGATTTTTTAATAAATCTCTATTTACTATCTCCCTCTCTCTACTTAAAAGAAGATCTCTAGAATCTAAAAATTCCAATATTTCGAAGGTATGGTTATCCTTTCCGTAATGTCTGATAGAGCTTCTTATTCTATCTCCAGATCCCATATATCCATCATTAATATTATTGGTTGAATGCAAACCTATATAAAAATTAGAATTTATGATATTTACAGTTTTGTAAATATAATGATATTTTCTATTGTCTATCATCTATCGACATATAATTTATAATGTTTTTATGCATCAGAAATGCATAAAAACTCCGCGTGGACCAAGAGGGATTCGAACCCTCGTCTTGTTCAGATAGCCAAAGGACTCATTCACAGGCTTAGCTTCATTTTCTAACAAAGCGAAATATATTGTTCAGTTAACAGAGTTCCGAACAATCAACCAACTCAGTGATATTATTTATCCTGACACTAAGGATTTTTCTTTCGCCCCCTGTATAGATCTCCAGGATCTGGATGCTCAAGGTACGCCTTGACGACGACCAAAGTCTTGAGGGAGCCACCCGGATTTTTCACATTTACTTTCCTTGGTAAGTGAGACCAGGTCGGTTAAGCCGCTACTGCGTACTCAGCCTTAGCTGCGGGAGCACCAAACGCGTTGATAGCATCCCAAACATTGTTTTTGCCGTTTAAAGCTTTGTATAGGTTATTTAAGAGTTTCCAATACTAACTCTGCCTGCATCTCAAAGAACGAACTCTGCCAATCAATACCATGTTGGCCCTTGTTTATTATTAAAGAAACAATCTTATGATTTGTTTCGTTTTTCTTGTATAATTTTATTTATAAGATTTAATAATCTTGGTGTTAACATTATCTCAGTTAACGTAATGTTGAGTTCAGCAGCTAATTTTTTAGCCTCCTCTAGTAAATCATCATTATTTCCCGAGTTTTCCAAAACCGATAAATTATTTATCTATATATAATTTATGATTCATAGAAATTGAGTTAATTATATCATCATGAATATCATCCACACCTGTTACCAAATCGCCAAGGAATGAATCTTCAACATCCTGACTCCTCTTAATATCATTTTTAAATCCCCATACATGAAAGAATCCCATATCCGCAATTGTATCAACATTAGAATCTTCGAATGATGGAAGATCTAAGGAATGATTAGTCGGAATATAATTCCCGCTAATTAAACAATTTATACTCTTTCCTCTGCTCTTCGCCAGATCATAAAGAAACCTTTGCTCTATTAGAACAATATATGATACATTACTAAATGAAGGATTAAGCTCGTATAAATCATCAATAAATTTTAAAGCCATACTTGCATATTCCTTAGCAAAATCAATGTCATTAAAAGCAAGTAAACAGGTGTTACACGCTTGGTCGCTCCATGTTATATTAAAATTATTTGCTATATAATTTTCCCGGTCTAGATATTCAGGGTTTGGATAGAATTTAAGATCATCAGCAATAGCTTTCTCCAGATGAGTACAATAAACATCACAATCACCAAAATCTATTTTAAATCTAACTTCCGCATCAAGATCTATTAGAATGAAAGGTTCCTCGCAGTCCAATATAGCATAAAATTTTCCGGCCGCCCAAAATATGGATGTGTCAAAATTTGCATTAGTCGGAAGTATTGGTTTAACCTCATCAAAATGCTTTAATAATCCAATCTCATCATAATACGAATATGTATCAGGGTCGCAATAGAGAATCGGGGATAGATCGTTATATTTTCTTGCAAAATGTGTTGATCGTATAATCATAGCAATCTCCCATGGTCTCTTCTCAGGAACCATTTTTCCAGCATCCCTTTTAGGCATGTGCCAATCAACGTATATTGCTTTAGTGGGTTTCATTTGTCTTTAATTATGTCGCAAATATATGAATATCATGCGGATTAAAAAAATTATTTATGAAAATTTTACCAAAATCTTGTTAATTGATCAATGTCTCTAGATTGGAATTGTGCATCAGGAGCCATAACAACGGATAAGCCATCACCCAATAGATATAATTCCTCAAGATATTTAATAACAGAATTTGTTTTAGATTTATCTATTCCTGTTTGCTCCATAACATCGGAGGAAAGTTGATCAATCGAGGATTCAAAGTTATCACCGTTATGAAAATTAAAATATTTTTCATATTTTTTAACCCAATCCTTGATTTGATTCATTTCTTCCACACTAAGATCATCTTCAATAAACTCGGAGAATTCCAATATAATAGACATAATAATTGCATTTTTTTTATCGTAGATATATATATTCTAATTATAAAAATTAAATCTATGAAACATTTAAAAGAAGAAGACGAGTTTATCAATGACGATTCGTATCTTACTAATCAAGAACAAGAATCAGAAGGTTATGATGATGACTATGACCAAGAGAGTGATTCAGAATATGATGAGGATGAGGATAACTCAGACTACGAAGATTCTGAGGAAATTGAAAATCCAGATGAGGAATATGAGGATGATGATGAAGTTGAAAATCCGGATGAGGAATATGAGGATGATGATGACACGGAGGACGACGAAGATGAGGATGATGATGAAAATCTATCAGAGCCAGCTGACTCAGAAATAGAATCCGATGATCAAGAAGAAACCCCACAATCTAATGATCGCAGGGTTTTATCATATACTGATTTCTTTACTAAGAATTAATCCTTAGTAGTTTTACCAAGATCTCTTCTAATTAGTGATCTAACATAATGAGATACAGATTCAGGAGCTTCACCTTTAGATAAAGCTTTTTTCGCTATCTTTCTTGTTAGATCACTTAAATCTTCACCAGAAAGTAAAACCTGTATTTTCTCGTCTTTTTCTGCATTTTCTTCAGATTCAATTAGCTTAGAGCTAACTTTACCGAATTCTTTCAAATTTTCCATTCTATTTATTTATTTTTATTTTTTAAATTTTATTCCTGCATGAGGATTACCCTTTGCATTTTTTAAGCTAAATTTATCTTCCGGATTTTTAGTTACTACAAAAGCTTGATCTGCATTAACAGATAATCCAACTCTTCTCATAAATTCACGATTTACTAAAAATGGTGTGCTCTTATCTGTTCTATCATCAGGAGAAATCTTTACCTTTGGTACCAAAACACCATTAAATTCAACATCAAGTTCTATGATAGGTCTTTTATGCTTTTTGGTTCCAATTTCAGCCTCAGAATGACCCACTATTGGATTTATAAACTTCTTACCTCCTAGCGTCCAGTGAACCTTTCCGCCTTTTTCCTCAACTTTATCTGCATGTAATGTACAAGATTTAGATCCATTACCAGTGTCAAATTTTGATATAATGTCACCAATTTTAGGTATGCTTAATGTTTCCAGATATCCAACTTCCATATTAGAATAGCTCCAGCTATTTTTATCCAATATATAATCAATAACATCATCAACAATGGGTTTACCTATTGCTTTTGATATTCCTTCCGTTCCCGGAGACGAATTAACTTCCAGTATATAGGGCTTTTTAGTTTTTGCATCTATCATTATATCAACTCCACACCAGTGACATCCAACAGCATTAGCTGCTTTTATTGCTATGTCGGAAAGCTCCTTAGTTATCTTAAATTTATTTACGGTTCCACCCAGTGAGTAGTTAGTTCTAAAATCCTTTTTAACAGCTCCTCTTTTCATAGTTCCAAGTATAAATGAATTATTCTTGGCAACTTCTCTTGGATCAGGATTGAATTTTTTGATAATCACCTGTATTCTAAGATCGTAATTGGAATCAATTTTTTCCTGGATTAATATCTCGTTAGTTGAATCAAGTTTTCTTATTGTTTGATAAACAGATTTAAGAGATGCATATGAATCTATTATAGAAACGCCGATTCCCTGTGTTCCGGAAAGAAGCTTCATTATAACGGGAAATTTCCCACCTACAGCTTCTAATGCCTTATCCAGTGAATTTTCATCAGGTACTAATGCAGATTTAGGAACAGGAAGATCATTAGCTTCCATTATTTGAGATGTTATAAATTTGTTCTCACAAGCTTCCATAGAAGCTATAGTATTAACAGTAAAATATCTGGCGGCTTCCAGGTTTAAAAGAATTTGCCTAGTGTGTGAATTTTCTAGCACACCTCTTCTTGGTATTATAACGGTGGAATTTGGATCTATTAATATTTTTTCCTTGCCAGTCTTAAGTAAATGCCCATTATATACTTTCTCAAGAACAACATCATTTACATCTACTATATAGCATTTAATACCTCTTTTTTTACATTCCTTTGTGAATGATTCTGAAGTTTTACTTCCTGTAACGTTGCCGGTAAGAACCACAACCTTTGTTGTTTCGGTTTTAGCTTCATTAAGGAAGGAAGAAAAGTCCAGCACATTGTTTGATATCATCATTCTCGATTATTTTATTATGTATATATCCCAATGATAATACAATTATATAAGATCAGATGCGCTGCATTCTATATATTTTTTGAGAAGTATCATATTCATTATATTCCAAAGGTCATCGTATATTACCATATGATCCTCTAGAATGAAAAAATCCATGAGCTCCCTGATTCTGTCGATTTTTTCATCCTCTGACATTGTTCTATCCCTAAGATATTCTATCCGATTATTAATTATATAATCGGCTTCTTCTATCAGAAGGATAGCATAATCAGCAAAATCCTCAGAATCAAGGTTATCAAAAAATGAATTCATATTAAAATAAAGCGTTAACCATAAATAGATTTGGACTTATCTGATTATATCCCATTACCTCAATGAACCTATTTATCGGATCAAGAATTGTTTTCGTGAATTGCTCATCATAGTCCAGAGGGGGAGCAAATTCATATGGAAATGTCCCCTGGGGGTAAGCAAAGATGTTACTATCGTTAAGATTTTTAGTTTTAACAAAATATAGATTTACCTTGTCACCTGCTCTAATGAGAGAGTATTTTGTTTTATACGTTGAATTATTTAAAAGGTAGTTATGATAACCAGATGCTCTAACGTGTATAGGACATGCCTTAGCAACTTCAAATCCAGTAGTATCATTTAATATCTTATCATAATTATTAATATTTATTGATGCAGATATGTTTTGTGGTTCCTGTAATTTGAATTCTCTCTTTATCGATTTTAATTCCTTAACAAATTCCCTTATATCGAAGGCTCTACCTTTAGTAAAAATAAGCTTCGTTAAATATACCAATTTTTCTCTAACAAAAGGAGGGGTTCCACCCTTTATCATCTCAACGCCGGTAAATTTAAGTTGGGACAGAGGTTCCATATGTAGTCCTGAATCATAAACAAGATTTGCTACGTATTTTTTCTTACCTAAAAATATAGCATTTATAGCAAGAGTCTCTAGCTCAAAATCCTGATAGTTTTCAGTTCCCCATTTTTTCGAATAGATATCAAAGCATTTTCTAAGATAATCATTTAATCTATATTCATTTATTTTTATGATAAGATCCTTGGCATCTCCCGCATAATCACACGAGTCAACAACTTCCTGGAAAGTAACATAATTAGAATCTGTATCACCATAAACAACCAATGGATTAGTCACTCTTTTAACGTGTTCCAATCCTAGCTTCTCGTGAAGCTCCGTGTCTAGATGCCAATGTTCATGAAAATACTTATGTAATATCTTCTCGGAATATTTAATAAGATCCTGACCCTGCAGTGTTACTGCTTCAGCAACATCTGGGTTGAAGCAAACAAAATAGTTGTTACCAATCGCTCCGTAGATGGAGTTCATTGTTAACTTTACCGCTTGCTCCTCATTCTTATATTCATTCTTAAGAGCGGTGAGCCTCTCTATTTTTTCTTCAATCTCTTTAATTTCTTCCTGAGTCATACTTATATTTAATTACTATTTTTCAACTAGCCCTATTGCTATTGATGTTGCTGACTGCTCAGAAAATAGAACTAGTCTATTATCATGTACATAAACGTCGCAAGACTCAGATTCCATATAACCTAACTGACTCTTATAGATATTAGCAATTTCTTTCTCGCTATCATCAAGTATAATTTCACTTGATCCTATATTCAGTTTATAATTAAAAGAATTACCTACCGCATGAGCAGTTTTCTCCTCAATTTCAAAACAAAGTATTTCCTGATTATCGCTTTCCATCCCACAAAGAGAAGCTATTGTAGTGAAATCAGACTGATACATTTTAAAATTAACCAAGCAATCTTCTTTGGAATGAACCATCGATAATATTTTATCCTCAACATAAGAAAGCATAGTAAGATCTGAGCATCTTAATCTAATTGTCAATGAAGGAGAAACCAATCTTAATTCAGTAGAAACGCTGGAATCATCAACATTTGCAACATCAAGCTCCAAATTAACTTCCTCCTCAGGTCTAAAGTGTTTGAAAGCCTCCATTAATCTAGTAACGTCATTCAATCCAATCTTAACACGATCATGCTTTATTGAATTCCAATCGAAATCAGTTTCAAAAACTTTATCCAATTCAACACTTGAATATTTCATAGTAGCCTTATCTGGCGTATGAACCTTACAGAAAATACGATCGCTAGTTATTTCTAGTATTACACTCTTCTCGACTGCTTTTAGTCTTTTCAAAAAGACAATTAAATTAGGTATGCTTGTTATTCTTAACCTCATTATTAAAATATTTAATTATTAAAATTCTTCATTTTCTTCCTCTTTTGTTTCCTCAAATTCCTCGTCACCAACCTGAAATATCTCTATTCCGTCATCATGCTGTGTTTCAAATAAACTATTTTGTATTTTCTTCGATGCGCTGTCTCCTAATTTCTCAACCTCAATCGATGCTTTATTATAGATCTTCTCCTGTATAGATATGGCCTTCTTAACTTTTTCTATCTCTTTTTTTATAGAGTCAATACCATCTTTGGTTTCCTTGATATATTCAGGGGAGAGCTTAACTATCTCTATTCTTTGTAATCTCGAGGATATCCAGCTTGGAAAGTCTGAAAGAAATTTGATAATCTCATCATTCTTTCTCTTTTTCTCTATCATAAAATTAAGAAATAATAATTTAGCTTCCAGAAATGCTAGTTCTTTTAAATTATCATCATTGTCTCTAACTAGTCTTTTAAGCTTTACTAATTCTAAATGTTGCTTGAAATGATCTAGATATTCTCTAACAGATCCAAATTCCATAACGTTGCCATCCCTCACGAATATAACATCTTCTTTAACGATGATCTTAGTAAGTTTAGAAATATGATCAGCAATATAAATAAATGCTTCCGGTGTTACGTTACCTTTTATCTGAACAGCTAATTCACATTTACTTTGTGATTTATTCTCTATCCTATAATCATACCCAGATTTCTCCAATTTAGACTCCAGCTTATTAATAAAGCTATCATATCTCATCACTGGAGGGAGGTCGAATATTCTTATTATTTTTCTGTTTGAATCTACCTCTAAACCGCTCTCTAAAAGCCATGAATTATCCTCATTCATATATTTGCTTATCTTTCCACTAAAGTCCTTAAAATATGGCTTTAAAAGCTTCGTAGAGCCCTGTAGATATTCAACAACGTCCTCGAACTTTCTAGGAAGTATATTACTTCTGTATCCAACAGCTATACCAACTATATGTGTAAGTAAACCAACAGGGACTTCAACGTGGATCCAATTATGTCCACCCTCTTCATTCTTCTCGTTAAGATCAGAATTTTTGGTTATGATGTCACGGATTTTTTGGTTTATCTTAACTGCGGTATATCTAGGTGCTGATGGTGACGGGTTAACAGGTGATCCAAAAAATCCATCACCCTCGAGTATTCCATATGAACATCCGAACGGTCTTGCCAATTTAGAAATAGCTCCTGCAAGGGATGAATCGCCATGATGATATAAGCCAGTTTTTATCACCTCACCAACAAGACCAACGGTCTTACTGAATCTGCTTGGAGAATTCTCTAATATCAGTCTCTGTACTGGTGTTAGCGAATCATAAAAGTTGGGTATACCTCTGCTCTGTAAAACATAAAGAGCATAGGACCTATACTGCGTGTTTATCTGATCCGTGATGGTTAAATGCTTGTTCATGTAAGTATTTTATTATTTTATGTTCATTTTTGATATTGTTTCTTAAGTTTTTGATATTATTGTGAATCTTTATTATTGTTTAAAATAACAGTATTTCTACTATGGAGAAACACTACAAATGATTCGATTATAACACCACCTGAACTTTGAACAAACGGAAATATAAAATAATTAACCCATAAAGGGAGTCCAAAAAATTGATTAAGATTACCATTATAGTTTATGACACCAAAAATTAAAAGACCAACCCAGAAGCCAAGACACCTAACGCATGTCATTAACTTAGATAGCTTCGGTGTTTTTACTAATAGATAGTTTCTGATAGGATCTAAAATGTCGGAATTTACGATAGTTGATGTTATACACCATCCGACAAATATTATTAAAAGTATATTCATTATGAAAAGTATTCGAGAGCATTTATTTGCTCTTCTGTTAATTCAGTTGGTATTTTTATATTAGCTTTAACTAATATGTCTCCGTTTCCAAATCCATTAAATTCTGGTATTCCCTTACCTGGTAATCTGAATATCTTACCAGCTGAAGTTCCTGCAGGTATCTTTATTCTGTATGCCGATCCCTTCAAATTTGTTAGTTCTATTTCTGTTCCTAAACAAGCATCTTTGAATGATATATTTGCCTCATGAGCTAGATTATTACCATCTCTAGTATACGTGGAATGAACATATTCATTAATATTGACTATAAGATCTCCAGGGTTGCATGGGGATTTAACCCAGTCCCCTTTGCTCATAACCATATATGAAACACCGGATATAGATCCCTTCGGTATATTTATATCTATTTCTTCATCTCTTCTGATGGTTCCATTTCCATAACAAACCGGACATTTGGCCTCAGCAATTTTTCCACTACCTGTACATTTAAAGCAATCCTCCACAACAGACATGTCACCAAAAGCATGCCTTACTGTCCTGGTTTTTTTACCAAGACCATGACATTCGTCGCAATCCTTAGAGTGTCCAAATTCCGCACCTGACCCATTACAATCGATACATTGTGCTGCTCTATTTACTTTAACTTTTTTTGTTACTCCAGTCATCATCTCCTCCAGAGTAATAGTAACATAAACATTTATATTATTACCCTTTCTGAGGGTTTGACTGTTCATATTATTATTAGCTCTACCCTGACCCCAAAAATTACCGAAATCTGAGTTCTGAAACGGATTGCTCTGGTTTGTTCCTCCCCAGTTAAAGCTTCCACCAAATGGATTTGGGTTATCGTATTTTTCTCTCTTCTTCTGATCCGAAAGTGTCTCGTATGCCTCGTTTATCTCCTTGAATTTCCCCTCCAGAATCGGATCATTCCCTGTCTTATCCGGATGATATTGGACAGCTAATTTTCTATATGCTTTCTTTATCTCTTCCGGTGTTGCATTTTTTGATACACCTAGAGTTTTATAGTGATCCCCCATTATTCAAAGTTGATTTAAAAATATCCTTTATCTTTATTGAGGCCTCTCCTGGATCAATAACTCCTCGAGTTCTCCATTTGTCTCTAAGTGGGGAGGAAAGATTTTTTATTTCCATGCAGGTTTCATATTTTTCTACACCTTCCCAATATTTTAGCATTCTATTTATAAACAAATCTATCTGTTCATCATTATCAAAAACATATACGAGATCATCAGCTCTTTCCCTTAATGAATTAAGAAATATGTCCTGTATGCATCTTTCAATATGTTTTTTTAATATGCTATGCTGTGGGTGTGTTGGAAATCCGCTCATTCCAGATCCATTGAGACTAATCATTTTTTTCTTCCTGTAATTTTTCTTTTATTGTGGTGAAGAAATCAAAATCTGCTAAAAATAAGAAATCTGATACTAATGCATCAACTTTATCCTTCCCGAAATTTTCAACCAAATACCCATATTTAACTTCCCCATCTATAAGCTTATCCAGGCTATATTTTATATCCGGGTTTTTTATGTTATCTGATAGCGAATTCTCAAATTCTTCTATTATATCTTTATTCATATAATTTATTATTTTTTTCATCTATGTATTTCAATAGTGCTTTTTCTTTCATTTTTACCTCAAATTCTATATCGAACAAAAGGTCATAAGTTTCGGGTCCTCGCCAAATCCAATCAGAATGAGCAACCTCTTTTGCAGATGAATCCTCGAACATTTTCTTGGAATCTGAATAATGGGTTATTGCAGGTATACCGTTGGGCCATGTAGATAAACAAACGACTAGGGATTTTCTTTCGTCAAGATCTGGTGGATTGCATTCATTGTGAAGATAATCGAAAGTGACAGGTATACCGATTTTTTGATAAACCATGGAATATAGATCAAGTGAGGTATATTGTGATTTTTTATCATCAACCTCTACAACTAATCTACTCTTAACAGATTCGGGCAACAAAGAGAAATTTTCACAGAATCTATTTGCTGCGGTTTCTTTATCAGGTTTTGTCGTGTTGATGTGTATATTTATTGGATAATAAACAGATCTGTCCAATCCCATCATATCCATTATCTCTCCGTGCTGTGATAATTCCTTTATTGCCTTAACGACAACATCGGGTCTCTCCGATGCAAGAACTCCATATGGGGAAGGGTGAAATGTTATTCTCTGATCAACAGATTTAGCAAAATCTCCACACTCCTTAAGTATCTCGCATATCTCTACATAATCATTAAGATCAGATATTTCATACTCGGAGCACCAAGGAAAAATATCACTGGACATCCGATACATCTTTATCGAATTAGACTCGTTCCATTCTAGTATTGTTTTAAGATCCTTAACATTTTGTAAAGAAAGTTCGGAAACATAATCAAGCCCTCGCTCAAGAAATGTTTTCTTAACCATTCCCCTATTTGTGGTGACCTTATTCTTACTCTCCGAAAGAGTCATGTTGATGCAGCAGTAACCTAATTTTCTATCCATGTTATTTTTTATGCAAATATAAAATATTTATTCGGGATTAAAAAATAATTACATCGAGCTTAGCCATTTTTTTCTCTCACTTGCCAATTTACCAAATGCCATCTCTAAATGCTTTTTAGTTCCAGGATCTTCACGAAGTACTGTTACTCTCCTATTAGACATAACGTGATCCCAGTCTTCCAATGATAATGAACCGAGACCCTTAAGATATCTAACATTATTTTTGTCACCTTTAGCTTTCTTAAATTCATCCATGGAATAGTAATATTTTTTAACTCTATCACCCACTGTAACTAGAGGTGTATCAAGAAAATGTATTCTATTCTGCTTTATCATCCAAGGGAACCACGTATAAAAAAGATTTATTAACAATGATGTGATATGTGCTCCGTCGGGATCCTGATCAGTAGCAATAACAACTTTCTCAAAAGGGCATGTTAAATTCTGTCCCTCCGGATCAAGATTTAATATTTGCATAAGTTCTAATATCTCTCTATTATCAGAGAGATCAGAAAGGCTCCTTGCATTCTTAATTTTTCCCTTCAGTGCATAAACACCATCTTTTTTAGGATCTCTCTTCTGTAATATAGATCCCATCGCGCTTAATCCCTCAACTATAAATAGATTCTCTGCTCTCATGGCTGTTGGTGGAAAATATTTATTAGAATTCTTTATTCTAATTCCTTTCTTCTCCTTCCTTATTTTCTTTAATTCCGACTCTTTTCTTCTGTCATCTACTGACTTCTTAATTTTTTTATAAACATCACTCTTAAAGAATTTATTGAGGACGGAATCAAAATGTCTCATTATAGTAGGCTCGACTTCCTCCCTCTTGGAAACAAATTTAGTTTTATTCTGATCACCAAATCTAACTATACTAGGTGACATATTTAGAATAATAAGAGTATCATAAAAGTGATGTCCCAATGTATCATCAAGCTCTATGTTTATTTTATCCTGTATAATTTTCTGATGTATCCCTGTACAAAGGGCACTATTAACAAAAGAGAAAGTCCCAGATTCCGGTCTTTTCTCCCATATTAGTATTTCACCAATGTTTGCTTTTGCTGACCAATCAGGATTAAGCCCAGATTGTATGGTTTCACTCTTACCGTTCCATATAAATTCTATCTTAAGGGATGCAGTTTTTTCCTCGGTTTCAAGAACTCTCTTTTTTAAACAAAGATATGATATTATTGTTGAATAATCCCATTTAGAATTGTCAAAGACGGATGAATTTGGTATGAATGAAACCCTAGTCCCAGTTTTTGTTCCCTTCTTCTTTGTAGTTATTGTTGGTTTATTGGACTTAAAGGAAATCCATGTTTGTAAATAAGTCTCAGATGGATTTGTAGTTTCGATCTCAAACTTGTTTGAAAGTGCATTAACTAAAGAAACACCCATACCGTTTGTACCAACTATAGATTCAGCTATATCATCATTGTCGAAATTAGATCCGGCCCTAAGCATGGATACCGCGGTCTCGATATTAGTAAGCTTACTCTTCTTGTTTATGGTTGATCCGTTAGTGAATCCGTCACCTGTATCTGTTATAGAAACAAGATTTTCCTTACTATCAACCTCAACTATTATGGTCTTCATCGACGTAGACATCCTTTTCGCTTCGTCTACTGAATTTGCAAACACCTCATCGAACAATTTATACATACCTATAGAATGTTCCTTATTCACCGCCTTAATGAAGCCATCGCCGATTATTGGCAACGTCTCCTCGCTCTTCTTTACTGATCCAACATACATCGTTGGTCTTTTTATGATGTGCTCGAAATCGGTAAGTACCTCTATGGTTTTATTGACCTTCTTATTATCCATATTTAATTTTTATGTTTATTATTATATGCTCTTTCGAAAATTAATTTCAATAAAAAACCCTCAATGTTTAATTGAGGGTTTTAATTTATGTGTTTTGTATTAAGAATAAAATACTTCTTCTATTTGTCTGGGCTCGATAAATGTAGAAAAATAAGCAACCGACTCTGGTGTTGCAAAAGCTTCTTTTTTCTTAGAAGCAGGAAGACCTATAATAAAATCAACACCATCCAGATTGGTAATACCGGTAACTATATACTCGCTATCTATGAAAAGATTTCTACCTTCACCGCCGTAGATATTATCACCTGGTGCTACATCAGCAGCTTCTACTCTGCTTCCTCTTATGCTATGTTGTTCCTTTTCTATTCTTTTTCTTTCGATATCAAGCGTATCAAGAACATGCTGAGGAGCTTTTTTTCCCTGCATCGGAAGATCGACAGTCATTGTTATTTCCTGAACCTCGCCAGTTTTTTGCTGATCCAAAAGGTCGCTTATATAAGAGAATATTTTTGTAGTAGATACCTCATCCTCAGGTTCAGCAGAAGGACTTCTTCTAAAATCATCCATATTATAGACAGGTACTCCAGATTCGTTCAAACCCTCATAGGATTCAAATTCTAAAAGATGTTTCATTTGTTAAATTTTTATTCTATATATCTGGTAAAGATTACTTTCTTTTATTCTTATCTGCCTCCATTTTAGCTAGCTGTGATTGCTTTGCTTTTTCCTGTGCACCTTTCTTATAGAAGTCCATGTTCTTAAGAAGTCTATTCTGTTCATCGCTAGGTAAAGTCTTGAAGAAAGGGGCGTTCAAGATAGCATTGGTTTTTTCCATAGCTATTTCTGGATTTCCTATATAATGTGCTGCTAGTGAATATTCATCCAATAGTCTCCATTGCCATATCTCAGCCTCTATGAATAGTATATCCTGGGTACCTCTGGTTTTTATTGCTACGTCACCATATGCAAAAGCAATCAGATGTCTTTTCTGTTCCCTATATTTTCTCATTGTATGAAAAACAGCTTCAAGTCTTGATGGTCTATATTCCCATGCTCTAGAATAAAGCTCGGTAACCTCCGATATAGGTGCTCCTAATCTTTCCTTCATCTTAGCAATCATATACATGGAGTAATAAACCTCTTCTTCCCATCCGCCCATTGCAATTCTTTTACCGTAGGCTTCTATCGATTTTTCAAGCTGATTTGAATCTCTATAACTCTGAGCAAGATAGAACATATATCTTTCATTACCTGGCTCCTTCAAAAGTGCTTCCTCTAGGATCTTGGCATCATTAGAGTATTTTTCCTCTAATGAATCCGCTCTCTTAAGTGGTGAGATATCAGCTATAACAAAGGAGTTCGGGACGGGAGCTTGGAAAATTTGCTCCTTCTCCTCGTCCAAATGTAGAAATTCGTGTAATACTCCCTTATAAACCCAATTCTGTTCAGATTTAACAATCTGTGCTCTGTGATATTGAAGATTATTTAGCTTGTATAATATCTGATAACAATCTGGACCTTTATCCAATCCAGCAAAAGGATTAATATTAGGATTCTCAGGGACAAAAGTATCATCCGCATCTATAATCCATCTATAATCACATTTTCCTTTAGCAAGATTTAAACTTTCAGTTCTATTAACCTCAAAATTTACCCAAGGTCTCTCGTGCAATTCACCCGGAATACCTAGGGATTCCATTGTTTTATTTATCACACTAATTGTGTTATCTGTAGATCCTGTATCTACTATTACCCAATATTTAATATATGGAGCAACAGCTCTAATACATCTTTCCATTGTGTCCTCTTCGTCCTTAACTATCATAACCAAGCAAAGATCTATCACCTGAACGTTATTAGGAACAGGTCTAGCAACATTAATTGGAGCTGCAACCTTTTTTTGTTTCTTTTTATTCTTAATACTCATTTAAAACTTTTTAAATATTATAGTTTAGTTACTAGTTTTGCTCCTCTTTTTTTAGAAATTTTTATATATTCAACCTCACCTACAAGATCAAAGATTATCGATGCCTTATATTTACCGTCAAGTTCCCTTGTTATTCCTCTTTTACTTCTGGATATATTTATTAGTGGTATTTCATACTTATTAAAAATCCCATCCTCGAATACCCATACCTTTATATTGAAATACTTATTCTCATATAATGAGTAATCGATTGGACCAATTTTTGGTGATATTTTACACTCAAATATATGTTTACCCTTAAAATTAAATTCAAGGAATATTAAATTATCATCATGGGGCGAGGATAATATATTTCTACCAAAATTAACACAATACACCATTTTTTTAGTATCAAGCTCAAGAACTTTATACTCCAATTCATTAGTGGCTAATATTGAATTTATATGGTCCGGTATAGAATCGCTCTCACAATACAGTCCCAAAAAACAATTCAATTCTCCAGAATCAAATTTTTTCTGATTTCTAACCTCTATTTCACCATCTTTGGATAGCACTGAAGAAAAATAATCCAGAGAATCATGGAGTAGATTCCTCTGGATTATTTCTGTATTCTTCTGTTGCGTTACTTTTTCTTTTATTGATTTTACAAAATCCTCACTAGATTTTTTCATCTTTTTTCTTTTTAACTTCTTTAAGACCAAGTTTTTTTACAATCGCTTTAAGAACTCCCTCCATACCAAGGTCGGCATCGATTTTTATCAATTTTCTACTTTTCTTATAAAAATCGACAAGGGGGAAAGTTTTCTCGTTATATTCAGCGAATCTTTTATCAATAACCTCATCGCTAGCATCATCCTTTCTACCTTCCTTCTTAGCTCTATTTCTTATTCTTTCCTTCGCTTTTTCCTCAGGAAGATCCATAAATATGGCATGATTTAAACCAAGTCCAAGTTTACCAAGTAATGAATCCAACTTTCTGGCTTGTTTTATTGTTCTTGGATATCCATCAAATATTATACCCTTATTAAGATCTAATTTTTTCAGTTCCTTTCTTAACATCTTAAGCATCATCTCATCAGATATAAACTTACCTTCCTCGATAATCTTCTTCAAGTCAGGATCATCAGATTTTCTGATTAGATCGCCAGTAGAAATATGATTTATTCCAAATTTCTCATTTAACTGTTTTGATAATGTACCCTTTCCTGATCCTGGTGCTCCCAGCATCACAAGGACATCTCCCTGTGAATCTGGTAGCTCTCTTTCATTTAAAAATTCATCGAATTTTTTAATGACATCATCATTAAACCATTTATTATTATCCATTAGATTTTATTTTTTTATGATCCACACATATCGCATTCGTCAGGATTATCCAAACTACATGCAACTCCAGAAAGGACCTCTTCCGCAGCCTTGCTTAATTCCTCGCTGGTCATTCCGTTAATTGTAACATTAACAGGCTTACTAACTTCAGCAGGTGTTGTTTTTATCTCGGATTCTTTCATGGAATTTTTAGTTTTTTCCATATCTATACCAAGTCCTGCAAGAGCATCAACTGCTGCTTTAGTTCTTAGATAGTACATACCAGTCTTAAGGCCAGCCTTCCATGAATAGAAGTGAGCAGAAGTCAATTTAGCAGAATTTACATTCTCTATAAATAAATTGAGAGACTGAGATTGACATATAAATTTACCTCTTCCTGCTGACATGTCTATAAGATCCTTTTGTTTTATCTCCCAAACAGTTCTATAAATCTCTCTAATATTTTCAGGTATCTGCTCTATATTCTGAACAGAACCTTTATGATAAACTATCAGATTTTTCATGTCCTCACTCCATAAACCAAGAGAAATAAGATCTTTCACCAGATGTTTATTTATTATAATAAATTCACCACTTAGAGTTCTTCTTGTGTATATATTCGAAGTGAATGGCTCAAATGCTTCATTGTTACCCATAATTTGAGCTGTCGAAGCTGTTGGCATAGGAGCTAACAATAAGGAATTTCTTGCTCCGTTCTTCATTACTTCTTTTCTAAGTTTAGCCCAATCCCATCTTCCAGATAATTGTTCATCATTAAATCCCCACATATTGAATTGGAATTCACCCTTAGATAGAGGTGATCCTTGGAATGTTTCATAAGCTCCTTCCTTCTTAGCAAGTGCCATAGAAGAAGTCATGGCAGCAAAATATATCGTTTCAAATACTTCCTCGTTGATTCTTTTAGCCTCTGGTGAAGCAAAAGGAATACCAAGAATTGCAAATAAATCAGCAAGACCCTGAATACCTATACCAATAGGTCTATGTCTCATGTTTGATTTTTTGGTCTCTGCTGTTGGATAATAATTAACGTCTATAACTTTATTAAGGTTAAGAGTTGTTTGATATGCAACATCATAAAGAGCCTGGTGATCAACCTCGCATCTTCCCTTTGATATTTTTGAAGTTCTATTATCTGTAGATTTAAGGAATTTATTAACCGGAATTGAAGCAAGATTACAAACAGCTTGCTCGTCCTTATCAGTATATTCCATGATTTCAGTACATAAATTGGAACTTTTAATTGTACCTAAATTCTTCTGGTTTGATTTTTTATTAGCAGCATCCTTATATAGGATATACGGAGTACCGTTCTCTATTTGAGCATCAAGGATTCTAGTCCAAAGATCTCTAGCTTTCATAGTCTTTTTAGCTTTACCTGCAGCTTCAGCAGCTTCGTATGCAGCTTCAAATTCATCGCCATATAATTCCCAAAGACCCTGAACGTCGGATGGTGAAAATAAACTCCATTCTTTATCCTCCTCTACTCTTTTCATAAATAAATCAGGAGTCCATAAAGCTAAGAAAAGATCTCTAGCTCTAAATTCCTCTTTACCGTGATTTTTTCTAAGTTCTAGGAAATCCTCGATATCTGAGTGCCAAGGCTCTATATAAATAGCAAAAGATCCTTTTCTTTTACCTCCACCCTGATCAACATATCTAGCAGTTTCATTGAAAACTTTAAGCATTGGAATTATACCATTAGAAGTACCATTTGTACCTCTAATATAAGAACCAGTACCTCTCACATTATGTACAGCAAGACCTATTCCTCCAGCATTTTGAGATATAGCAGCTACATCAGCAAGTGTTTTATAAATTCCAGGAATTGAATCATCAGACATCATTAATAGGAAACAAGACGATAACTGAGGTTTCTTAGTACCAGCATTAAATAATGTAGGTGTTGCATGTGTCATCATATGATTTGACAAAAGCTCATAGGTTTTAATAACGCTCTTTATATCTTCACCCCATATTCCCGCGGCTACACGCATGTACATGTGCTGAGGTGATTCGCACACTTCACCATTAGTCTTTAATAGATAACTTTTCTCAAGCGTTCTAAATCCGAAATATTCAAAATCAAAATCTCTTTCATGTATAATTGCACCATCAAGCTTCTGTTTATTTTTCATAACAACCTCATACGTGAGATCATTTATAATACCAGCAGGTTCGTTAGTTTCTGGATTTATATAATCATATAGATCCTGTATAGTCTCAGAGAATTTTTTCTTGGTGGTTTTGTGTAATCTGGATACCGCTATCCTTGAGGCTAATATAGAATAATCAGGATGTCTAGGTATTAATGAAGCAGCAGTCTCAGCAGTAAGATTATCTAATTCCTGAGTTGTTATCCCATCATAGATACCAGCAATAACCTTCTGTGCTACTTCCATAGCATCAACATAATCGGTGTTTAACCCGTATGTCATTTTTCTTATTCTATTCGAAATTTTTTCAAACCTAACAGCTTCTTTCGAGCCATCTCTTTTAGTTACAAACATATTTTAGATTAATTTTTTTAGAAATCCTCGCCAAAAGCAAAGGTATCGGTATTTTTATTCATTATTCCTGACTTTTGGTAGTCACCAACCTTTTTCTCGAAGAAATTAGTTTTTCCTTGCAAAGCTATATTCTCCATAAAATCGAAAGGACATGCCACATTATAAACCTTAGAACATCCAAGATCAACTAGCAATCTATCCGCAACAAATTCAAGGTACTGCTTCATAAGATCTTGATTCATTCCTATTAATCTAACAGGCAGGGATTCAGTTATGAATTCCTTTTCTATCTCAAGTGCACTAAGAATTATTTCCTTTATTCTTTCTTCAGATACCTTATTAGCTAAGTGCTCATTATGAAGAAGAACAGCAAAATCACAATGCATTCCTTCATCTCTAGAAATCAATTCATTAGAAAAACAAAGGCCAGGAAGCATACCTCTCTTCTTCATCCAGAAAATAGAACAAAATGACCCACTGAAGAATATACCCTCAACTGCAGCAAAAGCTATAAGTCTTTCCTGGAAACTTGCATTTCCTATCCAATTTAATGCCCATTCAGCTTTTTTCTTAACAGCAGGTATATTATCAATAGCATTGAATAATCTATCTTTCTCAGCTGGATCCTGTATATAGGTATCTATAAGGAGAGAATATGTCTCAGAGTGAACATTCTCCATCATGATTTGGAAACCATAGAAAAATTTAGCCTCAGCATATTGAACCTCTGAGAGAAAATTTTCGGCAAGGTTCTCATTAACGATACCATCAGATGCAGCAAAAAACGCCAGAACGTTCTTAATGAAGTATCTCTCGTCATCATTCATTTTATTTCTCCAATCGTTGAGATCAGCAGATAGATCAATTTCCTCTGCTGTCCATATTGATGCTTGTTGTTCTTTATATCTTTCCCAGATATCATGGTGTTCGATCGGGAATATTACAAATCTGCCGGGGTTATCCGTCAGGATTGGTTCTGGTAAAGAGTATCTGTCTTCCATTTTTGTTTTGTTTTTTAATAATTGTTTTGTTGTCTTCTTCTGTTTTCTTGATTTTTACTCATGTACATGTTGTACATTTCAGAAGGTGTCATACCTATAGATATTGCGTAGTTCATGAAGAAATGAAGCATATCTATAACTTCAAATTTACATTCCAATTGGTCGTCCACTGTAAGATCGGAAAATTTCTTAGATCCATAAGTATCATAAGCTAATTTCCATTTTTTCCATATAGCGTTTCCGTTTCCATCTTTAATACCACCAAGTGCATCGGTAGCTTCGTGAATTTCATCTATCATTGCATGGGTGTTCATATGCCAGAATCCCATAACTTCTCTTAGATTCATTTCATCAAAGTTATAACCATAAACATTCTTCTGTGTATCAGCTTGTAAATTTAGTATGTCCCCAAGAGTGTCACTACTTTTTGAATAAAGATCCTCAATATTTAACTCAGAGCAGCTGTTGTCAATGTTAGCCATTTTATTTAATTTTAGTTAATTTTTAGTTTTTATTACTAGACTCTAGATCGTTCTTGGATTTTATATATCAACCTCAGTTCAGATCTATCGAGAGTAATACGTTAATTTTTCTCTTTCTGTAGTACTTTTTTCAAACCATCTATTTCTAGCTCTAATTCAAGCATTTTATCCTTAGTTTTTCTTCTTCTTGCATACAGATCCTTAATTATTATCTTAAGTATTGGGTTTTCATCATCGTTACCAAAGTAAGCTCCCGATGCACATTTAATCCAATTTTCCTTGGGATTCAGTAGATTCTTTCCTTTATATGATTCAGGAGAAATTCCCCATTGAACCATTGCGTTAGGGTACAGTGAAGCAAAATCATAACATGCTACCCAACCATGTAGACCCTTTATAGGATCCTTAACATATCCACCAGCAAACTTGACGTGAACTTCCTCTTTTCTCTCCGCAGTAAGAACCTGTTTTCTTTCCAGGAATTTCTTCATCATAAGAACTTCAGTTGACCAAACAGGGGAAAGACATCTGTTTATTTCAACACCAGATATCATGGCAATCTTAAAGAAAGTCTGCATGGTTTTAAGCTTCTGGTCTATATAATGGACAAGAGCACAATCGACAGCATTATAATAGATGAAATCTTCGAAGTTTGATTGATATAAATCTCTAAGTGTTCCATCATAAGCAATCTTTTTAAAACCAACAGCTTTCTCTGCAACATAATCAAGTCTATTACTTTCCTTGATCTTTATAACTCGATCCCACTTTTTATAAATCTCCAAGTAGTCAAACATTAATAAATGCTGAGGTAATTGACCTTTACCAATCAAGGTTTTTCCTGGTGATATAATTTTGGGATCTATACCAAGTCTTTTAGCTCTATTCAGAAGATATGGCCAGTCATATCCTAACCAGTTCCATCCGGTCATTGTTGCCATTTTCGGACCAAGCTCACGAAAGAAAGTGTACATCATATCATACTCGGTTTCGAATTGCTTATATTTAAAGCTCCACTCATCGCCGGTTTTTTCGAAGTATTTGTTTATCTTATTAAATATACTTCCTTGTTGTTCAGGAGTTAGTGGATCTAAACCAAGAATCAATAATTTTCTTTTGTCAGTTCCGATACCTATGGAGAGTACACGGTTTTTTGCATTTTCAGTATCAAGGGATGCAGCCTTATCCTCCGTTATCTCAACTTCTATATCGACGAAGTATTTTTTTGGTTCCTGATACTCCCATAATGGTTTTGTTAATTCATCTGGGGCTTCCATTAAAATCTGGGCCATCCGATATTTGTCATATCTCTCAGATTTTACTTTCTTAACAGGTTCACCCTTCCAGTTTGTCCACTCCTTATCCTTCTTAGGATCTCCTGGATTGCACTTTTCCCAATTGAATCTCTCACTCTCGGGTATGGGTACGTGTAGAAATGCAAGTTCTCCCTCAGGACCAAAGTGGGATACATTTAAGTAGCTTCCTTTATTCTCTATATCAATAATCATTCAGAAATATTTTAATGTAGATGTTTTACGTCATAATAAACATATGTTCCGGTCAGATATATAAATAATATGAAAAATTTACAAAAATTCAAGGGTTTCGTTAATGAATGGATTGACTCGCCGGGAAGCGTGGATGTTCCGGGTCAATCATACGAGACAAGGGTAAACAGGAGAAACTACCAAAGTGCGGATCCAACAATGCCGGAAACAATAGACGCAATGTACGAGTCGTCATATTTCCATGACTTTCTAGATGATGCCGGGAGATCCGAGGAATTCAACAAATTCATAGACGAAGATAAAAAATCGGGATCTGATATAACGGAATATCTAAAGATTTCATTCCAAGAAAAAAACTCAAAGAAGAAAGAATAATGGAGAATATGCAAAATTTTAAAGGGTGGATCAACGAGGCAAGATTGTCAATAAAAGTTGATGTAGAGGAGCTAGAAAAAATATACACACCGGAAAACATAGTATTCCCTGCCATATTATCAAAATATTTTAATAATATCAAGATAGAGGAAATAAAGAAAGAATGCTCTAAATTACTTGCAAAGGAGTATGATATTAGACTAAATGAGAAACTTAAATGGTTAAAATTTTCAGATAAAATAGCAACAGGGTATCCAATTATGGAGGCACATTTTAGATTCATGGGTAAATTTTATCCATTAAATGTTGACATACCTGCGGATCTAAAATCAAATCAGCCATCAAAGGAGGGTAACCAAATATACATTCCTATAATTGAAAATATAGCTAGAGCGATAAAGATATTCAAGGACGAGGAATCACACGAGGAAATAAACAAATCCATAGAATTTCATGCTGGCATAAATAAGGTGAAATACGACGAGGAAAAACTTAAATATGTCGTAACAAAACCTAATGATGATTATGACTACAGAATAGTTATACAAACCGACGGAACTGTTTTAACTGAAGAGGAGTCAAAAAAAATACCAAAAGACAAGGCTTCAGCATTTGGAGACTCCAAGATACAAAGCTACAATCTAAAAAAAGGTAAGCCTATAAGATTTGCATCGAAACTTGGAAGCGATGGGTTTGTTACAGGAAAGGTATTTAGAATAATTAATAAGAAGTTCAAAAAATTCGGAAGAACCGACAATTGGGCTATATTTGATGATCATATAGAAATGGATCTTGAGTTTGAAAGAGATGGAAAAACAATGAAGATCCACAAGATGTTCAAGCCTGATGATATAATATACCTGCCATTAGGTGAAGATAAGAAATTTGTAAGATGCGAGGTTCAAAAACCCTTCTATGTTTCAAATCCAGTACTTAAGGAACCGATAAATCTAAGAATCAAAGTTCTAAAATAAAACAGCATCCAGGTAGGCTCTAAGCTTACCATCAGTTGGCTTTATATCGAGATTACCATTAACGAATATTTCCCAGGATTCATTAGCATATATGCCTATTCCTGGAAGTTCGGTAACTCGAGTAAAGCCTTCTTTGTATCCCTTGCTCATACCTATTATTCTTCTGGCCTTCATATTATACAAGCCTGTTGTTTTTATGATCGCTGCTAGACGTTCGACGTCGCAATTGATTGCAGAATGGTAATCAGGAATAAACTCAAATACGGAGTCTAAAATAGGTCGCACTGACCTATTATGGGTCTGGTTCAATAATATACAGCAAACTAACATCTTCCATGGATCATTAGGGTAATCCTCCTGTATTAATATCTCTCTATTCATGGTTATAATTTTTATCGCAATTTAAAAAAAAATTACGAATAAAAAAAATCACCCGATTGGGTGATTTATTATTTCTTTTTCTTCCTATTTTTTTGGACAAATTCCTTGTATGAGATCATCTTCTTTCTACTCCTGCCTTTTTTATTAGCAGCATTAGTTCCAGCACTCAGCGTAGTGAATTTATCGCCGCTACCAGTCTTTGTAGTATCATAGAATCCGGAATTTGTTCCGTCATTAGTAGGTGCAACTGGATTTCCCATTCCGCCAACATTTCCTAGTGTGGAAAGTCCAGGGGCTGGGGCTGCTCCACCGTCCATATCCTCATCGATTTTACTAACACTAGATTCTTCTCCCTTTAGATAATTTCTCAATTGCCATTTCTCGACACAATAGTCATTTTGATTCAACCAATTTTCTACACAATTGCATGACTCGTCGCAATTGCATTCATCAAGATAGGAATCAATATTTTTTCTTTCGTCATCAATACAAACTAATTTTCTTCCGTTTGTACTATTTCCAGTTGGGTAAAACATACTATTCTAATATTTCTTTTATATTCTTAGAAAATATTCTTACAATATTTCCAGATTCATTTTTTGTCACATACCCTATTATATCATTATAACTATCATATATTGGGCTCTGCACTAATAACCTCCTATTCATATTATCAATAATCCAGGAATTTAATATTCTACTAGTTTCCTTGCTATGAGTCATCGTTCTGATCTCCGTAGAATTTACTGATCCGCATCCACACATAATTTATCTATAGTCTCCTCTAGCCTCTTTTCTCTTCAGATATTGCCAAAGAAAATTTAATCCCTTAGCATAGTCCTTAGCTGTTTTAAAAGGTTCGCTGAATTTTTTTATATCGTTACCATTTCCCTCTCCAATTTCCTTGGATTTTAATGGGTTATATCTTCTTACTGTTCCTGATGGATGTATAGTATAAAACACATCACCGTGACCAAGTTCTTTCTGCTTCTTAACACTTCTGATGAACTTCAATGTGTTGTTTATTTCCTGTTGGTGTGAAGTATCCTCATCAAAACCAAGGGATAGAATTCTTCTATATTCTCTTGACTTTCTTATCCTATCCAATTCAATTTCTCTTCTATACTCGGTTTTATATTCATATTCCGGAGAATATGATTTAAAATCCAGAAGATGTTTCATCTGCTTTTTCATATTATTTATTAGAAAGCCAATCTCTATAATCCTTAAGATTAGATAGATTCTTCGCACCTTTTTTTAATTTCTTAGATTCAGGATTCAAAAATGGAACAATGTTACCTGGTCCCTTAGGGTGAAATTTAGGAATTGTTGAAGAGCCAACGGGTTCCAAAATTACTGGTGTGTCCATCTCGTCAACGTGATCTGGAAGCTTCTTATATTTTGTAGACGCATAAGCTTTTAGCTCCTTCTCTGTCATATTCTTTGACAATTTAACTATCTCGTCTCTATATTTAGGATTAAGCTTAGATGCGGATAGTTCTCCGATCTTAACTGCATAGGCCTGAGCCATTAATCTTTGTTGAGCTATACTAACTGCTGGCATAGGTTATTTATTATTTTAATTTTTCCCACTCTGGTGTAAATCTACTAATCATAGCTGAATGTACCAATTGAGGGACACCTGGTTTATACCACATATCCGTAACATAGATACAATCCCCTTCCTTTCCGCCCTCTATTATCTCAACGACATTATAAGTAGCACTTCCCATACCAGCTATATTCCCGGTTTCAATTTCACCAATAATGGGCATTTTGGTTACGTCACCGCCACTATATCTAAGGACTTTTTCTGGCATTCTCGGTCCATCCATTAATATATCCTCGGATATAAAATTAGAGAAAGGTTTAACATTTTTCATAATGTATATATCCAACAAAAAAAAGGACTTATAAATATAAGTCCTTTTTTTTCTTCTCCCAGTCAGAGTCTGACATTGGTTTCTTATTAAGATCCCAATTTGTATCCGGATTGATTATCTTCTTTTTCTTCTTTTGCCAATCTCCAAATGTCCATATAAATCTATTATATGCCTTACCTACAGTAGCAAATCCAGTGTCTCCGGGTTGTATAGCTATAGGCGATTGTGGCGGAACATAGGAATCGGTATTTGAGGATTTAGATTGAGTCTTCGTATCTTTCTTTGTCATATATGACTGTTTCTATTTTTGTTTTTGTAACCTGGATGGTTTCAAAGTCTCCTAGAGTTCCCTCCATATAAGACGCAACTTTCGTTTCCACGTCCAATACAGATTCTGCTGAAACTAGAAATTGTGATATTGTATAAACTGGATCACCATTCTTTTTAACTTCTCCTGATTCGAATCTTACTTTTGCTAAGTAGTAGCTCATGTTATGTTTTTTTTAAAAATTAATAATTATGCTGTTTTGTTCTTAGAGTCCTGAACCTCAGTTCTTACTTCCTGAGCAAGAGCTTTCAATTCCTGCATAGCTTTTCTAACTCTTGTGCCAGCTGCACTGTTACCTTTGCTAAAGAATTTTTCAGCATCACCTTGTGTTTGCTCCAATAGAGCCTTGATTTGTTCGAATTTTTCCATTTTAAATTTAATTTTAATTTATTATTATATCAACGATTTTTAAAAAAGTTCCCTTATCTGCTTATAATTAATGATTTTTCATCTGTACCGTTTTGAACCGCCCAATTTTTACCAAGCTCTGATATACAAATAGACTTCATATATTCTATATATTCACCCTTTCCTTTATATTCAAGATTGTCCTGGAGCTCATCATATATTCTTATAACCTTTGGATTAAGAGAAAGATAATCGAGCACACATTTGAATATGTATTCCATCAAACGGGAAAGTTCACCACCATCAAGAAGAAATTTACTATCATCAGGAGATGGAATATCCTCTTTATTAATAGCTATATCTTCTATAAGCTCGTGTCCTATTTGATTTATATTAAGTACACAATATGAATTTTTGGCTCCCTCTATAGCTTCATTCTCAGAATACTTCCCTATTATAAGATGGTATCCCATTTCTTCTTCCTCGTCCTCGCTATCCAAAGTGAAGAAATAATGATAAACATCACTAACTTTCTTCATTAAAAAGGGTGAAGTTCCAAATCCGTCATTTTCATTTACTGGATTAGTAAACTGTTCAAATGATTCAATAAACTTTTTCATTCTATTCTTGATTATTTTTTTCTATATTCTGAAAATTTTCAGATTCTGTTATAAGATCAGAATCGGAAAAAGTAGGATCTTCCTCCTCTTTAATACCTGTTCCTCTCTGTGAATCTATTAATGAATTATAAACATTTGCAACCGCTTGTGGTACGAGTTTTTTAAATCCGGTATAGTCTTCAGAATCTATTTTTTTTCTAACGTCACTTCCACTGGAAGATCTCTTAGTTTGAGTTATTTTTATATCCTCAGGAAAATCTCCACCTGCTTTCTTAAGATATTCAGCTTGCTTATTATAATCCTCTATTCTATCATCGCCAGCACCTATCATCTTAGGGAGAAATCCATATTCCTTAGCCTTTCCATAAATAGGACCAAGTAATCCACGATTAACTATAAAATAACCAGCTATTTTACCTGGATTATCTCTAACTATTCCTTCCATATATCTCGATATTAATTTTTCATCATATGGGGATTTACCAGATTTGTTATGTCCAGGATGGACAACAGCTATTATGCTAGGAAGATCATTTTCCTTATATAATTGATCAACCATCTTAAGATGTCCATTATGGAAAGGCTGAAATCTACCAACTAATAAATTAACAGGCTCTAATTTCTTTACGTCCTCAGAAGCATCCTCCTTTATTTCCTTTGTCTTATCTTTCTTTGTGGTATCTATAGTTTCTAGTGTTGATATAAATTCATTATATGAATAGAATGGATCATCAACATCCTCGTCAGAGTCGTCCTCCGAATTTTCAGATTCAGCTGTAACATAATCTATTTTCTTTGATGATATATTACTTTTCTTAAAATCCATGAAAGATGGAATAGATTCAGATTCTTGTATAGCTGGCTTAATCTCCTTGGCAACAACACTCTCTATATCACTTACTACTATATTAAATTGATCTATTATACCAGCAGTTATTATTCCACTAGCTCTTTTTCTTATTTTTCTAAACGAGTTAAGCATAAGCTTAAAAAGGGATTCATAAGAATCATCAGTATCCAAATACTTAAGTACTCTTTTATCCTTTATCATGTCCAGATTCAATCTGAACTCGTCCTTCTTTAAATAATCAGGTTCCTGAAAATCAGCACCTCTATATTTATATGCATATTCTCCAAGGAATTTAACAAAAACGTCGGACATGAAGGAGATATATCTTTCATCGTCACTATCACCAGCAACGTTAAATGACTCAACACCCTCCTCGAGGATATAATTCATTATATCCATTATAGTTAGACCCAGAAAATCACTAGGTTTTTCCTCTGATCTTTTACTATATTTCTCCTTGGCCATCTCAGTAAAAACCGGATCAACCATTTTGGATAATATTGGTTCCTTACCATTATCCTCTTCGCCAAATCTAAAAACTATTCCTTCTATCGGCTTATCAAGGTCATTATTAAGTGCACTTGTTTTTGAGGAAGGATTAAGAACACCTATTATGTACCTAACAAAGCTCTTTGTCTTATACTCAGCAACTAGCTGATCGAATGGTGTTCTTAGAAAATCCAATATTTGATTTTTCTGGTCATCCGTTAGCATGCCCTGGAATACTATAGGTGGTCTTTCAACACCAAGAAGATCCGCCCAATTATTTAACTGTTCCTGATCCTGTATTGTTGATGAAGGTTTTCCGTTTTCGTTCTTTGTATGAATATATGATAATATTAGATTATTCTTAGGTAATCTATCATAAGCAATCTCCACCGGTTGATTGTTTGAAAAATACTCAAGACCAAATCTCCAGCCTCTAGGTATTTCATTAAGAATATGTGGTGGGAGTGACTCTATATAATTTATCGGTTTTTCGTAATATTTCATAAGAGTACGATCAACAAGAGTTATTGGATATCTTTGATCTCTTTTATAAAAATTAAATCTACCAGTTTCAGGATCTCTCTCAAAAACAAAAGCGGAGCCATCCATTTTTTCATTGATGGTCACATAGGAGTTAAAGAGATTATCAATAAAATCTTTACCTTTTTTGTTATAAATATCATATAAATGACTAATTCCTGCCATAAGTAGCTTTTTTTAATGTTTATTATTGTATTCTATTAATCTCAGTAGGTATTTCTAGTCCAACTCTTTGCAAAAATTCCAAAAATCTTTCCTTTATTTCCGGTAACTTATCCTTTAATTCGAAATCTGGCGACATTATTACAGAAAACAGTTGTTCAAAGGTTTTAACATCGTCTATATTATATCCAGGACCTAAAGCAAAATTAACAAATTCCTGAGGATCGTTAGTAACGAATCTCTCACTTCCTTCTATTTTTTTAGGATTTTTTAATCTATCTTTGATTTTTCCCCTGTATGATTTTGTATGCCAGTATAAACCATCGCTTAAAATAAGGACTGGTGTATTATAATCTAATACTTCGCCTGCATCATCAATTTCCATTATTTCCTTTCTCGAAGATAATATGGCTGCTAATAGCCAATTTCTATGAGCGGATTTATATTTACTTTCACCTATTTTATAATTTGGTGAATAGTATATAAAATCTGCCCATTTCATATCTGATAGAGGTATAAGATCAAGCTGAACTATACCCTTATCTATATTACCATCTATCGGCCAACCAATACTAACTATATTAAGTCCCTTCAGATAATTTATTTCAGGTTGGAATCCTATAATATCGCCAAGATCATTTCTTATCTTATCGTATATAAATCCAGAGCATTCCTTCTTTGTTATACCATTAGTATCTGAATACCATTTAGCATCGTAACCAATATCAAGATCACCGGAGGTATCATCAGGATTTTCTTTTTTTCCTATACTTCCTATGATCACATATTGATCATTGATTTTTGATTGATCTATACCAAGCAGCGGAAAAAGCTTTTCCTTTATAGATAATAACGTTCCTGGAAATTCATCCTCTCGTATTCGTCTAGATGTTTTTATTGCAGCTCCTCCTTCAAACAAGGCCTTAAAATTAGAAAAATTAAGGATACCGTTACCCATTATGCTCTCTTTCTTGTTTTTTTATAGTAAGTACCCATTATATCTTTAAGGTAATCTCTATAAATTTCCTGTTCTTTATCTTTAGGATTCTGTGGGGTAAAATCATCACCGAAGTATTTTTTACCTCTAAGAACGCCGGATTTATAAAATTCCTCAGCATCACCATCGGTAACTTTTCTATTTTCTATATGCTCAGCTTCCCACTTTTTGATTATCTCCTCTTTTCTTCTCTTTATCTCCTCTTTATCAAGGTCCTTCCATGATTTAGTCTCTTCCCCGGGTGAAAGAAAATCTATAAAAGCAGCAGTTCCTTTAGTAAGTCCCTTAACTGCTAAACCTATAACACTAGAAGCACTCTTTATGGTTGACATATTAGGATCAACATCTGCATAATAGCTACTATATCCACCGTCTCCGATACCTATATTATTTCCTATTCTTCTAAGCCATCTTGAGAATGAAGTTTTACCCTCTGCTTCAAGATAGTCAGAATTGCGATAGGATTCCTGAATTTTGGAATTATTAAATTCATCAAAAGATTTTATTGTCATTAGTCGAAAATGTTTTTCTATATATCCTTAATATAAATTAAAGTTTAACGTTATATATTTTATATTCGAACCCTTCCTTCTTATAAATCTCTATTCTTTCGATGCTATGCTTTGCCAAATAGCTTTTATATTTTTTGGTACTGAAGTCATCAACAAAATCTATAACATTAACCTTCTCCTTACCTTCCATCTTACGCATACCCCTACCCAAACTTTGTTTTATCAGGATCTCACTCTTGTATGATTCAACAAGAAATATATTATGCAGATTGTTTATTGATATACCAGTTGAGAATGTTCCATATGTCGCAATTAGGACCTTATTAGAGCCAACCGACATTCTTCTCTTATATTCCTCTCTTAACGCCTCACTAGTGTCGCCATCAACATAAAACACCTCTCTATCACCATTTAATTCTCTCAAAAGGTTCCATATCTGTTTACCGTATTCCTCCTTAACGGACTGGAATAAGACAAGTGAATTTTTTGAGGTTTTGTTTATAAAATCAGTAACATAATTTAATCTTTTTTTGCTTTCTATAACTAGCTTTCTCTCAAGATTGTATATCTCGTTACCTTCCACGTTATTATCACTTAGTTTAAGATCCGCTAGCTTTTCCTTATATACAGGATCAAGCCAATCCATAGTAACGACCTTTATAGAAACCGGCGTGGCATATCCATTATCGAAAAGAAAACTAGGTGGTATCTCCATAACAAGAGGACCGAGAAATTGCTGTATAGTTAAATAATCTGCAGTTCCTCTTTTAGTTAATGTACCGGTTAACCCAAATCTCCATTTAGAGTGCATACATTGGGAAACTATCTTTTTTATCGATGTGCTATTAGTGTGATGCGCCTCATCTATAAATACGCAATCCACCTCCTCAAAAAAATCAGATTCTCTTTTAACTAAAGATTGGTATGTACCTATTATTATATCGCACCCATCCTTTATTTTACTTCCCCCTCCGATTTGCTGTATCTTAACACCATCAAGTTTATCAAGTCCATATTCCTCAAAATCGTCATTACCCTGAAATACAAGATTGGAATTAGGAACGATCATAAGTATCTTTCTTACCATTCCCCTTGATTTTAAATAAGCAAATATCATAAACGATATAAGGGTTTTCCCTGATGAAGTTGCAACCTCAGAAACAGAATATCTATATCTTAGTATCTTCCATGCTGTTTCTATCTGATAATCTCTAGGCATCTTGTCAGGATTTCCACCTATACCACCTTCGAAAAATTCATTAACCCACTGAGTAAACTCATCTAATTTGACATCATTAGTTATGACTTCATTTAGACCCTCTATATTAATATCAATTTTATACTTTTCACCTATATCTAGTAGCTCCCGCCAGAGTCCTATTGGTACCTTCCAGAATCCACCTCTCTTCTCTATAAAACATATAGATCCATCCCAGATTTTTTTCTTCACAAGGGGATGGAAAAAATGGTTATGTATTTTCTGTGTTAAAGAAATTTCAACTTGTTTTTTCTCCACTTCGTCGACTGCTTCTAATAAAAGCATCCACTGCTGGTCATCTGTTACTCTAAATTTTAACATTATATAATTTTATTTTACAGTAGAACCTCTTAAGTAGTCCTCCAGCGATATTCTTTGTCTGACCCCATATAACATATGGTCAACAGTTTGTATTGTTTGGTCTATAAATTTTCTATGATTCTCAACAAGCTCAGTTTTTTCTGATATCTCAATCAGATCACCCTCTATTAGAATCATTTTTTCTGTTGCTCCGTATCTGACATTCATTTGTTCAGAATACTCTCTCATTTTCCTAGCTTTATCTGACTTATATTTAGAATTAAGCTTAGATACTATACCAGCTAATTTATAGCTATATTCCAAAAGTACCTGTCTATAACTAAACATATCGACCTGCGCTTTAGCTAATGTTTTTATGTCTTTCATATTAAGAGAAAGAACTTGTATCTTTTCTTTCCATTCTTCCCTCTCAGTTTCGAAAACTTTTACGAAATCGGTTTTTTGTTCAGCCATATTAAAATAATTTTGGTTTGTTTTTTGTACCTCTTTTTTTAGGAAGATCTAATACTTTAATTTCATTTTTATTCTTGGGTTCCTGCTTAACCTTTGGTTCATTTATCTTTGGCTCTGAAAAATCCAAATTTACATGAAGCTCCTTGTCACCAGAAACCACAATAGGGAATTTTATTTTGGACTCCTGATTTCTACTCATCTCGCTTTCCCAGTCCTCTATTAGATTTTGTTGATCAATCTTAGTCATTAATAAAATATCTGAGGTCAAGTATATCATTTGTAAAATAATTATCCAATCTTTTAATTTTCTTTCCCGTTGCTCTTAGATGTATAACGAGATCATTCAAATCCCATTTCCTATTCTTTGTTATTCCATTATCCTCCAGAAATTTACCCCAATTAAAAACAGTTTCGCCCTTACTTAATAAATCCATACTCTTTCCAATTCCTGCTTTATCCCAGTCATAAAAATATTTCTTATTTTCCACATCAAAGGGAAATCTATTTTCTAAGGAACAAAGACCAACAGAATTCGGCCAAAAGAATGAATCCATAGGTCCTTCAAAAACAGTTATATCATTAGAGAAATCAAGATTACCAATTCCAAAAACATTTGATATCGGATCTACGTCTCTAGCTCTATCCAGGAATTCTTGATCCTTAACGTTAAGTAGCTTCTCGTATATTCCACTAAGCTTATATGTTAGGTATTTTGAACTACCCTTTATTGATTGCATATTTCTAACCTGCAGTCCAATTATTTTCTCATCTGGTGTTAGATTAAATAAGAAAAGCCTTTCCTTTCTTGGATCCCATGCAAACTTCATATCTGGTTTTTGATGTCTTCTTGTTACATATCTATGTATAGAAGAACCAAACACCTCCTGCAATCTGAGTTTCTGCATAAAATCAGATCTTAGTATAAGCAGATCACTTATATCATTATCGAAGAAATAGCTTATATCTATTTTACCTATTGCAGATCTTCTCTTTGTTTTATTTGTATCTATTATTGATCTTAATTCCTCCCTTTCGTCACCATTGAACTTTCCATAAACTGAAAAATCCCTGAAAAATGAGATGGAATCCTTATAGATACCACATCCGCCATTGTAACATTTGTATGCTAGGGTATCCATATAGAAGTTACCCCTTTTTTTTCTAGCGTCATTCGAATCTCCACAATAAGGACACGAGAAATTCAAACGATTACCCGCTTTATAAACTATTTGTTTATTAGGATCTCTAGCAAATTCCTTTGCTAATACCTCTCTTACTGTTCTTTCGATTTTTTCTAGTTGCATCTTTATAAAATAAAAAGGGACAACTCTTCTAAGGAGATGTCCCTTTATTTTTAATTATTATAGGTCGCTATAAAGATCCTCTAATGAATTTGTTGCACTAGGTGTGCTTGGTGCAGAAGTTGCAGCGGTATTCTCATATCCACTTACCTTAGTATTACTAACCTCGTCATAAAGATCACTAGAAGGATTGCTTGCTTGTGAAGCTGGTTGACTCGGAGCAGGTCTAGAAGCCTGTGGTGCTGGTCTGGATGGAGCTGATGCTGAGCTGCCAAGGATTTCATTAAGAACTCTTTGCTCAGGTACGCTGTTTCTGATTACATTCATAATCTTCTCAGTAAGATCATCATCCCAATCTTTATAATCAAAGCTTGTTAGATTTTTAGGTCCTTCGTTTAAATACGAAAGGATAACCTCCATATCTTTTTGGTTCTTCTCCATTGATTTTCCATCAACTTTGATTGAAGTTTTCTCCCCTACAAAAGAGCATAAATCATAGTTATTCCACTCACCAACTTTTCTTACACTTACTGAAAATTCTCTACCTTCGAAAAGATCGAAAGGATTGCACGGAGCTCCATATTCAGGTTGTAGTTGTGCCTCGATCATATCATTAAGCTTTTTACCAAACTTAAAGATCATAACCTTTCCTTCTAATTCTGGTCTATTCTTATCCTGTACAATTTGAACAAGAGAATAGAAATCTTCCTTTCTCGCGAAGTTTTTAGATAGCTCCTGGTCAGCAGCAGAATGTGAATTCTTAAGTTTCCAGAATAAATCCTTTAATACTGATTTTTTACCAACCGTCGAAGGACAATCTGCAGAAAACCCATCACCACTTACAGGATCTTTTAAATATACATAATATTTATGTATTTTTGATTTTGCTGGATTCTCCGGATTTGGTAGGAATCTAATTAATGATTTATAAACTCCATCCTTACCATCTTCTGGGTATGGCTTATAAAAATCATCCTTGTCTCCACCTGTTGTTGGAACTTTTGTTACGAATGCCTCTGCATCCAAATTGAAAATGTCTAAATTACTCATCTTTCTTAAATTTTTTTAATTTGTTTTTTAATTTGTTTTTTAATTCTTTAAATTTTACTTCTGTTTTTACTTTTGTTTCCTCTAATCTTATAATATTACATTTTTTTAATTTTTATTGGGCTATTTCTTTAATATGGTACACCAAAATAACACACGAATATATTTATTGTGTGTTATGTTGTATATGATAAAATTGTGATTGTATGCTCTATAAATTGGGTAGACTCTGATAGAGTCACAAGAAGGTTACACCAATTTCTTTGTAGTCTTTTTACTTTTTGATTTCCCTTTAATAACTTCATTATTTCCTCTTAATTCCTCTTTTAAATACAAATTGATCCAAGTTGAATCGACAACATCGTCTATTGGCTTATTTATCGCCTTAGCTCCTGTTATCCATTCGTTTTTATTCTCTTCTAATATCTTACAGAATACATTTAAGTTTGTTTCATCCTCCCTTAAATTATATAATGCGTGGTATAATTCATCCTTCTTAAATGTCCCCTTACCCGCAAATTTTTTAATTGTTGTTGGTGAAAAGACATAAAAATTTTCACTACCTATTTTTTCTATTATTCTCTCCCTTAAAAGCGCTGTTGCCATAGATATATCAACAAGCGAATTACCATTCGAAGAAAAACTTAGACCCTCCATTGCTACGTAAAATGGATCATCTCCCATAACATCCAGAACAGAGCTCCAAAGTAATTCAACTATTTCTAGAAAATAACCTATTTTTTCTCTTTCCTTTGCAGAGTATTCATCAGAAAATTCTTGCTTTCCTAATATCTTAATAATAAAATTATCATCAGAATCAAGTATAAAATATGGTTTTTTCTTATTTTTCAATAAGGATTCAAATGTCCTATCAGATCTAGAAATTGATCCCCACACATATCTATTATTTTTCAAACAACAAAAAGAAGGGGAATTTAGTGAAAAGTCGATACCGACTAAATTCATATATTTAATTTTACTGGTTAATATCCTGTTTTTGTCCAACCGAACCTGTTGTTCCATAAACCTTAGCTAGTTTACTAAAGCATGACTTAACCTGCTCTTCACTAAGACAATCTACAATATCATCTAAAACTCTTCTATCGTTACCACAAGCAGCAATTAATAGATTTTTCATATGATCTTTTTCACTGTATAGCGGTTGTCCATATTTTGCTTCGTTTACCTCTTTTAAATTTGAGAATGTTTTCATTTTTAATTTGTTTGTTTAAGTATATATCTACTTTGCTTCCAGAACTATATCGATATAGTTACATTTGAATCCAAGAGTAAATGGTGTAAATTGATTTGCGTTTGAGGCATAGCTAAGCTGTAATTCAGAATATGAAGTCAATATTGTTCCCTGGAATGTAACTGACATCACTATATTTCCCTCATTATCCATAATTCTCAATGGAAGATCCTGTAGATGTAATTGAGGATTTTTAAAATTCAAAAAATGCAATATTGTATCAAGCATTATGAAATAATTCACAAAGCCATCAACATTCTTAAATCCAACAGTAAAATCCTGACTAAATAAATCCTGGACCGGTGTTGAACTTTTATATGATATTTTTTTACCAAGATTTCTAATTTGTTCAACTGAATCTATATTCATACTAGGGAATCCAATGGTTTGGATTGTACTATTCATATAGTCGTTTATATTATCAAACGGGATTGGTTGTTTTTTAATATATGGTAGATATTTATCCACAACAGGAGGGGGAAAGAATCCCCTAGGAAAAACAAAATAAAAACTATTACCTTTCGGATTTAATAACATATTCTAATTATCTTTTTAAATTAAAAACCAAAAATACCCCTACCTGACAACCTTCTTAATGTTGCTGGTGCTAATATACCCTTACCTGCTTTAACAACATCAGCCTTGGTTATTTTAGGATACTTAATTCTTCCAGGTTTGCCTGGATTAAGGAAATAATTGGTTATTGTTTGATCTGCCCATCCAATAGCTTTATATCCTCTCATCTCTGCGCTAAGAGATGCTATCATAGCACTACCCATTAGGGTTTGATTTGTTGATGAGGCTGTTGGTGTTCCAATTCCTCTAATTCCAGAACCTGAAGTAGCAGGAAGTATGGATCTTATAGAAGGAATAGGTGCATTTAGGGTTTCTAGAATATCACCAGTAGCTCCAGTAGCTCCAGCCGTAGATAAATTAGTAGATCCAGTAGCTCCCGTAGCAAAATCTTCCTCCCCATTTTTTTTCCAATATCCCCAATACATAACGGAGTTTGAATTATTAACAGGTGTTAATATATTATTATGAGCAGCAGTATTAACATAATTGTTTGCTCCCTTTATATTGTTATTTGAATCTCTTCTATCAGCAATAACACTTTCTATTGTTTTTTCTAAAACATTATTAGTAACACCACTATTAACAGTTACAGCACTTTTATCTGTTGCTGAAAGAGATGTTTGGTTTATAGATACGCCGTTAGTTATAAAGAATCTTCTATCGCTTATCTGTAGAATTCTACTGGCAGCAGATTCATCGATCTTAAATGCAATCTCACCTAATGCTGGACTTGCTATATTATTATCCTTCAGAGATGGTATCTGGATTTTACTTCCACTAAGATCTATAAATGAGATATTAAATTCTCCAGAACTAGTAAGATCTATTGGTACAGGATCTCCGGAAGGTCCGCTTTTTATAAATTTGAATTTTAGATATGTGTCAAATGGTGATATAGCTATCGTCAATTTTCCAGTACCAACAGCGGTAGTAGTAGAAGCACCAGTATCAACTCTTAGTGAATTATTAGTAAAAGTAAGACTATCCATACTCGCGGTAACATAGTTCTGATTTATAAAAACATTAGTGTATTTCAATATTTCCCTAGGAGCAGGTGAATTACTACTCATGTTTATTGATGGTTGTGAGTATATTCTATTGTATATTTTCTGTACCTGTGGAAATGTGCTTAGTTGTATAGGTTTTATTTTTAATCCCCATTCTGACGGATTACTAGATGAATATGAGGATATTCTTATAGTTCTACTCTGATCTGCACTATTAATTAATGTCATAGTATATCTCAAAGTGAAACTTGCAGCAACACCTGCATTTCTAACTATTGGTCTATAATAATTTGGTGAATCGTATGCAGTCGTTTGAATCGAATCAAAATTTGAAGTTCTTATAAGTGAAGCACCTATTTGTTCAAGCACCTCTATCTGATGACCTATATAATAAGCATTACCGAGTGAATTTTGAAACAATATAAAATCTTCAATGAATCCCTCATTGTCAGTTGCATAAAATTCAAAGAATTCACCTCTATCAGAGGGTCTTATCGTTGCACCTATGTTTGAAAATTGATCCTCTTGCTCAAGAGATAATGTTGCTATCTTTGATGAATCATATCTAGCATAGCCAGCATAATCAACAGTACTTTGAATCTGCCATGCTGATATTCTGATTGGAGCATTATAAACAAAACCAAATCCACTATGACTTATCAATCCAGCTAGAGTCTGTGGTTTAAATACAGACGATGATGCCTGATATTTATTGTTCATATCTCTAAGATTAGGGATCTTTATTTCTATGTACTTATCATAGATATTTGAACCTATAGTAACAGGGTTTGGATTTAGATTATAATCATCATTAGTTCCCTTTTTTATTAATATTTGGGAAACTGTGACCAGAGTTGTATCGACATCTTCATAATCAACGGACATTATTAATCCATCGGTATTACCAAGGTTATAACCTGCTCTTATGTGATATCTAATAGAATCATAGACAACCAGAAGATTCGAAGGAAAAGTTATAGGTAAATTGATACTGTTTGTTAGCTCATCCGAATAGTCATTAAAAGGTATAATAAGATTGGAATCAAGTGTAACAAATGAATTTTCACCAATCTTAACAACGCTATTTTGAGTCGTGTTATGTGTTATCTGATAATCATTATTAGGATTGAATATCTGAACCGCACCCGATCTGAACCCATTTATAAGTTTATCATACCCAACAGTCGATGGACCGCTGTTTACAAAATATGTTTCCGGTTGAGGTTGGTCCGCATACATATACTCCATAAGTAAATATGGAGTTATCTGAACGAACTTAGAAGATGTGCTAAATGCCATTTTATTTTTTATTTTCCAAATTGAAGCCATTTAGGGGAGTAGCTTATCCCAAATCCTACATAATATCCAGGATATATCCCAGTGGTATTTCCATGAAGACCATATCCAACCTGAAGCCCAAGGCCAAAAGGTTTTCTTGCTGCTTTTAAAGCTGCTCTTGTATCAGGATCATCAGTAATATCGAAAGAATTAACGTCACTAAAAGTCATGTTTGGAAATGTCGTGCTAACTCTAGTCATAAGTCTCTTAGACTTTGGTTCTCTATAAATACCAGTAACTATATCAATTTTTTGATTAAGTGTCAATTCAGTTTCACCAGGAATGACTTTTCCTATATATTTGGTAGAATCGGCAGGATCCCTATTTATCTCCAATTTATATCCGGTCTTACCCGCTATTTTAAGCTGGTTATTACCAACTAATTTTGGATCATAAGTAAAAGTTATGTATTCATTACCATTTGGATCCTTAACTATAGTCGATGGTATAGATTTAAAATTTCCTTCGTATTGTCCGGTTGTCTGTATAACTATATTAGGCGTCGTACCTCTTCCATTAGCCTTCAGCCCAAGTTGATGTATAAGTTCTTTCTGATCGTCGCTTAATTCAGCTACAGTGAGCTCATATGCAGACTTCTCTACTATAGTGTGATTAAGATCACTCTTTATCGTTCTAACAGAATCCTGTGAAGCGAGATAATTATTATGCTGTCTTTTAGCCTCGGCTTCAGCAGCATCAGCAGCTCCGCATTGTTTCAACAAAAGCATCACAACAATTGCAAGTGCAACAACAAGAAATATTCTGCTACCCATCACGTCGGTAACTTTTTTAAAATTTTCTTTAGTAAAATAACTGGTAAAATAATTCATCTTAATTTATTCTTTTTTCCATGTTAGGGTAAGCGGATCCAATGATCCATTCCCATATTTTTGAGTTAAATCCTTTATGAAAGATTTTTCAGAATCCCTACATTTTTCGAGATCTGATATCAATTTGAATGATCTCTCGTTCATAATCTTAATAGATTCCTCTATTTTAAAAATTTCCTGGTGAACGTTTATGAATTTTTTGGATAATCTTAATAATCTTTCCTTTTCTTGGTCTGTTAAATCTTTCATAATTTATTGTTTTATTATATATCAATTTTTTTATTAAACTATATTTATGGTGCGAAATTATATTCTAATTTATTATGGACTAATATTCCATTAGCATAATAAGTATGATTACCCTCATTCATAATTATATTATAAACTCTCTGCAGTGGTTGATTATTATCATTCATAGCTAATAGAGTAACTTCATTTCCATCAATATCCAATAATATATCGCCTTCCTCTAATTTAGATACACTCATCTTATGATCTAGCATCGTTCTTTCAGGAGAGTATGATGACCATCCCTTATCTAATACCCAGAAAGGGTGCTCGGTAGTAACTTGTATTAACGTACCATTAGATAGTATAAAGTCTATAATATCGTCTTTTATAGGAGATTCCATATGAGTTACTATACCCTCGCCATATTCCGATGTTTCAGGGTTATATGTTAATATTGACTCTCCAGCAAAGATCTCGTCTATTGTTTTAAGTCTACCGTCTGACAATGTTATCTCAGTATCACCAACAAAACAACATCCACTGGATGATATTAACTCAGATTGGGTCACACATGATATATCATAGCTAAATCCGCTTTCTATTGTAATAGGATTTGAAAAATTACTAATCGTACCGCTCTCTGTTATATTAGTACCAGAAAATAAAACAGTAGTAATACCGGTAGTTAATGAGGTTTTAGTTATTCCCAGATACGAATAAATACCCATGTATGTTGAACTGCTACCGGAAGAAACTGATGCATATATTTGATCACCAACAGAATATGAAAGTGTACCATTACCAGAGCTTGTTCTGAGAAGTACTCTATTAATAGTAGAAGTACCATTCTTATATATACTACACCCTCCTGTTTGATCCCTATTAAATTCCCACGTAACAGTAGCACTTTGACTTGTATTTATTACTGGAGGTCCAGCTACAGAATAAACCCCATTAGCACCAAAGTCAACATATCCGCTAATACCCTGGCAATTTTTATAAAAAAGTCGAGGAACAATATTAGCTGTACTTGTTTTGGAAACCCACATAAGATCCACATATTGGCATCCGGTAACACCAGTAGAAAAATCAATAAATGATGTTACTGCTGTGGGTAATCCTGTATCAAATACTAATCCACTTATATAGCGAAGTTTAGGATCACTACCTGGGTCATTTAGAAAAACCCTATAATTTGTTGTTGTACCATCAGTATACACCGGGATATAATCACTGGATAGCGAGGATGGAACCTTAAGGTATACTCCGCCAATAGCACCAGATCCTGAAAATATAGTATTTAGAAATCCACCCACATAGGTAAATTTATCATTTATACTATCTAGTAACATTTTTTTGACCAGACCTATAGGATAGGTATAGCCTGAATTTATGGTTCCTGGGCTTACTGGATTATGATATATCGATGCTGTAGTATCAATTGCTCCAGTAGTAATTAATCTTACATATCCGGGTGTTGTTGTTCCGTTATATGTAGTGAATCTACCACCAACATAAACAAAATCATTTGAAAAATCAGTAGTAAAAATAAAATCATTTACAATATCATTAAATCCGGTCCCTGTCGAAAAGGTGGTATCAAGATAGAAGTTAGAGAAATCCTCAGAATATCTTGCTATTCTATTTCTAGTCGTTGAATTTATGGATGTGAAGGTTCCTCCTATGTACACATAAAAATCAATAGGATTATATTTTACAACAGAAATTGCTGCATCCCCGCTTGTAAATGCAGTGAATGACATGTTACTAAATCCAGTGTTAATAACTCTGTTTCCATTCGTTCCGTTTACCTGTATTAGATTTATTGTTGGAAAGGATGTCCCTGTTGAATTATTATATGTGGAAAATGTTCCACCTATAATTATATTTCCTGACGGCATTATATCTAAGCAATATGGTATATTTGATCCACCAATAAATCCCTGACCAACAGTACCCATAAATGAGCCTATACATTTTCCTCTATTTAAGCCCGAACCTGTTATTTTTATTAATTTATTTCTAGTATATGATGCAGAGGTATCCTGATAAGAACTAAAATTACCAACCGCTATTATATTGGGTCCACCATCAAGTATTGCTTTATTAACTACAGATCCAGAATTGAAACCGAAATTCATATTATTATTGAAGCCAGTATCTATCGCACCATCGAGATTCATTGATATTAATGACCATTTACCACTACTGCTATGTGAAAATGACCCATATACAAATATTCTACTCGTTGAATATGTACCGGTGTCATATAATAATATACCATTAACGCTTAATACCGTATTTAGTGTTATAGCTGAAAGATTAGTTCTGAAAGTTGTGTTTAACGTTCCATCAGGATTAATTTTACATACACTCAAAACAGTACTAAGAGATCCTGTTTTGATTGGTTGTTCGTTATAATATTTAAAATTACCAACACATATAATACTACCATCGGATAATCTTACAGCATCATTAACTATAGCATTATACTGATCCAATCCAGTCAAATCTCTTTTAAATCCACTACCAAATATATTAAGCGGTGCAGAATAATTAAAATCTACATCAGTCTCGCCAATCTTATAACTATTTATAGAATCACTCGTTACACTACCATATGCAGTAGGGGTAGCAATTATATTATCATTTTCCCACGTTGTATTTGAGGATAAATCAAATACATCAACAAGATTCGTAGTTGTTGTGGTTAGATATGCTCTAGCACTCAAACTTGTTGTTGACTGTCTTATCTCTTTAACTTTTTTAACGTGGTATGAAAATGGACCTGCTGTTCCTCCGGTAGCACCACCAGTTGATCCGATAATTGTTTGTGCAAAATTACCGCTGGAAGATGATCCGCTCGGTTTAGCTGATAGTACAGGATTTCCTGTATAATCTGTGAACATAAATGCAGTAGAATTTCCTGATCTTACTTCAGCAGAAATACCATTTTGGTATGAAGGCGATGATGGATTGGAGCTCAATATGTAGGTCGAAGTTAGTGGTGATGTTATAGTTACACCTCCATTATGATTAACTGACCCATCACTCATGATGAAATTGGAGGTTAATATATTTAGAAATCCACCAACACCAATAGTAACATTACTAGAGAAACTAAAATCGCCATCTCCATGTAATGTAAATCTACCAAGATTGCTCCTTATTGTACAATATTCAGATGTTATAATAGTTCTAGCTAAATCGCTATCTATGAGAAAGTCAAGATTTGTTGTTATATAGAAAGATCCACCACTATCAAACTTTAAATCTGAATTATTACCAACTGAATTCCAATAAAAAGAAGGGACATCAGATGATATTGCTCCATTTTTGGAAAATGCCATTATTGGTCTATCAATCTGATCTAATGTTGATACTAAAACTTTCGAGTTATTTACGTTTACAGTTGATGATGGTAGATATGAATCATTTATAACTAGGGAAGTATCAGAAGATCCAGTTATCCCGCCGGGATATTTAAACCCGATAACATATTTATCAATAGACCCACCGGGTCCAAGAATATTGGAATATGATTTGAAGTATTGGGAATTCAAAAATGTATATCCACTATCATTCCACGTATTACTAGGAATCGGATAATTAAAAACTTTTATATTCCCATCAGTTATCGAATTATCAATCCATACATCATTGGTATTTGGTGATAATGGCTCTGTTGGTTGTTTATACCAATTCGAGGCTCTAATACCCGATGCCCCGGTTGATCCATTCCTTCCAGCAGGTCCATATATACCTGTTGCTCCGATAGCTCCCTGGTGTCCATCCGGTCCAACAGCAAAAGATAATATCTGATCAAAATTATAATTAATTTTTTCTATTATATCTTTTTTAGTGTCTCCTTTAAATATGTATTTAGTATTGAAATGCATGTTTTATATTAATTTGCTATTGAATTATAAGTTGAGATAACACCACACTGCGGTGCTGGTAATGTTCCGCCCCAAGCTGAGTAATAAACTCTGAACCATCTATTGTTCTGAGATGTTCCCCCAGATCCGGTCATATTTATTATCGTTATATCGATTGTTGATGCATATCCGTTTAATATAGCATCAGATTGATATCCAGTAATAACCGGGGGAGTTTGTTCAGAATAGTCTGTATTTAAACCTATATATTTGAAACAGCTCCCAGTAGCACCTGGATTATCACTATGTATAGTAAAGCTTATTGATTCGTAATTTTCGAGAAGATTCAACCACCCGCCATTTTCAGTATTAAGATATCCGCCTGTTGCTGGTGTAAATATAGATATACCTCTATTTCCCGATGCTGCCAATGGTGATTTTCCTATGATGTGGTTTGATCCATTATTAACATAATAGCATCCGTTAACAAACCCGGTTGTTGTTATTGATGGTATTACAGATACCCAATTAACAACACCAAACGGTGTTGAACTACTTCCGCTTTCAGTAAGACTTTGGGATTCCTGAACAGAGCTTACTATCTTATCGCTATATGTTATACCATCACCGGTTACAGTAAACAATTGGTAATAGGGAGAGCTTTGATAGAAATTCATCAGTACAGCATCGCTCACTCCTGGTGAATTATAAAGATATCTAAGATTTCCGGAATTTGTATCGCTGGAAATTAATTTTAATGCATATGCTGTTTCGGTATTTAATGTCTCTATATTTAATGCAGAATTAAAATAAAACCTATCAATATTCCATGATGCATTTTTGGTTGAGAATAGAACTTTACCAGATCCGAGATCAAAAATTATATTACCGCTAGAAATAAACCTTGCTATCTGTGAGGAATTTGAGAAATAATTAAAGCCCTCACAATTTACTAGAAAATTACCGACATTTGATTTTATACTAAAATATCCATTTGAACCAGTACCTCTTAGATTTATATTCAATCCAGAATTTTTCCATAGTAATCCATAATCACCTCTCTCCGCAGTTGGACCTGGATTCCAAAAAATTCTTGGAGTTCTACCAGTAAAATTTAGATCGTTTGCATATTCATATTTACTAAATTCCAACAGATTTTTATCGACTATGCTGCTATCAGTCGCTATTACAAACTTCGAATACTGGGGATTAACCGCTATGTTTGGTCCAGTTGCGGAAGCCCCGCTTGAAAGCGAAGCATCACTTATAACTACAGTATAATTTAGAGGGGTCTGCGACGATATGAAATATCCGCTATATAAACTTGGTCCACTAAGAGTTGATAATGGGCTAAAGACATCAAACAAATCGGTTGATTTTATATTAAATCCATAGTATCCCCATCCACCCGTTGCTGAAAATTGATAAACTAAATTTTCGGAATTTGTATCCAACCAATAATCTCCATTAATAGCCGATGCTGATGATGGTTGACAAACACCAACCGTCCATTTGGTTCCTCTGTATCCAGCATCACCGTATGATCCAACAGGACCAGTTAGTCCTTTTGGACCGATGGGACCTTTAGGTCCTCTTCTACCATAAGGTCCGCCTTCAAAACTAATAAATCTGCCAAAGTTATAATTTACCTTGTCAGTTAGATTTTTTTGAGAGTCACCGTCCTCTATTCTTAGTAATTTTATAAGAGCCATCTATATAGTTTAATTATCTTAGACTATATATCAAACTACAAAAGATCCTCCAGATCCTCCCGCAGTTGTGTATGCCTTATAATAAACTGTTGTGTTTCCGCCAGTTACACCTTTTGTTATTGTAAAATCTACAGCAACAGCAGGTGAAGGAAGTGTTACCTTCAGGGTTGCACCCGAGGTTGTTCCTACTCCTATATATTTAAAGAGACTTTTAGACCCGGAAGGTAGATCAGGACTGCAATATACACTTATATCTATGGATTGACCAGGCTCAATTGAACCTGGACCCCACCAAGAATACAGCGGATCGTTATATAAACCAATACCTATAAACTCACCGGGATCACCAGGATCTATTGGAGTTATTATTACGGTATTACCATTTCTAATAACTGTTGATTGGACTGGCCCCCCGTTTCTTGATATAAAATACCAATTACTTCCAAGTGAATTAAATGCTGTGTTCTGATAACTCTGATACGTTACACCTGATCTTGTTTTTTTGGTTCTTATCTTACCTTTCGTATTTATATAAAATTCTCTACTGCCTAATGTTTCTAGCGAAACGTTATAAACTGAATTCGATAATGTATTAAATGTATCAGCAGTTCTTTCTGTTCTTAATCCAGCAGTTCCACCTATTTTCAATGAGATTGATGGGACAGTCCCTGAAGGGCTACCATTTAATCCAACATTACTCTTAAATGCTGCATGTCCACCAGTAATACTTAAATTGTCACTAAGTATCGAGAAAGTTCCTGATGGTGAACTTGTAACTACCTGTATACCGCCAGTAGCTGATATTCCAGATCCTG
>Ga0209599_10000111_pt1 | contig 59922 bp, 53 predicted proteins | sample Shrwel_input2_FT_FD_187534 | JGI IMG/M metagenome (GOLD analysis project Ga0209599, IMG submission 187534) | Subsurface microbial communities from deep shales in Ohio, USA - Utica-3 well 1 S input2 FT (SPAdes) (version 2) ...
ACACTAAATGTCGGCTCTACACTCCCAATCCTGTATAGAGCATCAGTTCCTGTAAGGTAGATTCTGAATTGCCTTATCTGCTCTTTGAATGACTGAGTTTTTTTGTGAAAAAGGTTACTCTGCATATAGCCATTCAACAGCGATGGGTCATAGAAGATTTGGTAACCGTGAGTTTGTTCAACAGATAGTTTTATTTTTTCAAAAAAACTTAAGTCTGTCAGGTGTGCAGGACTGTCCAAGAAATCACGTTTGAACAGAATGATGAATCGTAATTTCATCTGTCTATTGGGTAATGGTTCTTTTTTCAAAAGAACCGCCAGTAATTGCTCACTATCCAGATTATTGATGAAGCCAGTTTTTACATCCTCAATAAATTGATCTAATTGAGAACAATGCAGGTGAGATGAATCCATTACGGATATGAACTCATAGAATGCGAACCCATTTGATTCTTTCTGGACTGCTTTTAGGGCATCGCTAAGCTCTTGATCACTCAACTTATGAGCATCATCCCAACCTTCTTTTAACTCTTTAAAATGATGAGTTAGCAGAATATCTTGAAATTCACGAATGAAATTAGAGCCTCTTATAGGATCAGTTTTCCAAGAATGCTGTTGATCAATTAACCCATGTCGCTTTGCTAATCCAATTCCGAGATTTAGTTGGGGGTGTAGCATTACTTTCATGACACCATTCACCCATGGTAAATGATGTACCCATTGTATTGACTTTATTAGTTTATCTACATTTTCAGGTAAAGTTTGAGGGGGCAAACGGTACGCTGGGAACACAGGTTGACTGGGCAAACGAACTTTCGATAATTCGTTAATAACTTGTCCGATCTCAACTGGGCTTGGGTGTGGTTGAGTGATTCTAGCAATTTTGCTCATATACGCTGAATGTAGCAGCGGAGCATCATTTTTCTTAAACATATTATTTACCTCCGCTTTTTTTATTTACGGAAGACTTGTCGTCTTGTGATTGTGATGTTTTGCGTGGTCGGCCAGCGTTGCTAATTTTTTTTGGCTTCTGGCTTTTTTGCATTGATCTATATTCAGATGAATCCAGTGTTCTGAATATAAATGCTTGATCTGCTTTACACAGGTATTGAATACATTCGTCTAAAACTATACGTTTTTCACTGTCGAGGTGGTTAATCATACCGATACCTAATCTTTTATATTTGTGTTTTGCCATATGGCAGTTGTAGGTGCAGCCATTACCGTGCGTGAGCGTTTTCCAGTACTCTGTAATCTCATGTGCGTAGTAGCCATCTTTTTGGCATTCATTGCCCGAAAGTATCAGTATGGCGTGAGCATGAAACCCTTTCTTGATACCGTGTTCAAATTTGAATATGTAAGCCTTGATCTTACTCAAAATTAAATTGTGTCTACGGTTGTTCAAAAACTGTTTCAGTAACTCTTTTAGCAACACAAGTTTGTCTAGAGAGTGAAACTCATGTTTAAGGTCATCAATGTGATACTTGGCTTTTATGATCTCATCTGGAATCTTGAATCCAAAATCAATGCGTAATACCAAGAGCTTTGACCATCGTTCAAAGCAGGCATCTATCAGTTTTCGACATCCCTTTAATTGAGTAGCACTCTTTTGGGTACGTTTTTGAATAGCGAGTTTGACTTTCTCACTCTTCATGCGCTCACGTATCAGTTGAAAGAAACGATTCAATAAGTCAGTTCTCGTTTGAAGATACATCAGACTTTGCGGATGATTTTCAAATAGTCCGAGCAACTTAAGATCGCTGTCTAACAGGTCTAATGCCTCATAGAAGCATGAGATTTCTTCACCTACCTGAAAGTCTTCAAGTTCCTTTCTGCTAATTCCTGTAAGTTCATCAAATACAGGGATGAAAGAGCGAAACCAGTCAGGGTAGGAAAAGATCCCATTAAACGCATCAACTGACTCAACGGTCGCTGCTAATCTGTTTTGCTTTACAGCACTCCCAGACCAGAGATGTGATGTTCAGCATTACCTTAATACGAAACTCACGATATAAAACCGTGGCATCGAGTGCGGATGATGGTGACAACTCATAGGTCGAGTCCGTGATGAGTGAGAAAATGACAGCCTCATCAAGTTGTCGATACTTTTGTGGCCTGGGATGATTATCACTACGGAACTTTTCAACATACTCTTGAGTCGTAATTGGGCCTACGTGTAATTGATTGGACTTCGTTTTGCCACCTTTAGTAAAACGGATTGGTGCTATTTTTCTCTTACTGCTCATGAACACACCTTTTCCTGTTTCCAGACAATGGATGTATTAGACCCTCTAAGATGAAGAGTGATGCCTCGTATCATATTGAGTGTTGTAGAAATAGTACTGAACAAGGATGTTGGTACTAATCTTGATTTTGTATAAACTATTGTAAATAATAGTATTATCCTAAATTTTTCTAGATGTGATTGGGCTAAAAACCTCCCTTGTGGAAGGTGTTTTTGCTGTGAATTGGGATTGATTCGGATGTACATAATTACCAACTTTTAATCAATATGAATTGAAGAAATTTTTGTGTCACCCAAACTGCTAATCGCACCTGACAGGTGCATTAGCTTGGGCTTGCTCTAAATATAAATTTTTCATTTCAATTTAAAGCTGGCGATCAGGTAGAGGTGCTTTTTATTAAGTTATTTATTTTTAATGATTTTTAATTCTATATTTTTATTTTATTATTTTTTTTAATGAGTTTGACGAGGTATGGTACGAAATTTTCCATTTTTAAGTTTGTAGTCCGATTGTGCTCTTGCTCTAGATTCCTAATAATTTTATCAAATTTCTCATAATTAGCTTGCCATAGTTCATTAGCAGCTTGAGTCGTATTCTTAATCTCATCTTTGAATTGATATGATTCAATTAGTTCCATGACTCGATTATCTAAAGTTTCATAAAAATTCTTAATTTTTTTAGTACCTTGCTGACTAAAATCTGCACTATCGAGTCTTCTTAAAAGTTTTGTGTTATTTAATAAGCTATGCTTCGTACAGATTGGTGCGGTCTTACTGATCTTTCTAGCTTTGGCTTTGTACTTGTCAAGTAAACCAAAATCGATTGCCTTATTAATTGTTATGTCTAAAGCTTCATATGACGTTTTATATAATTCTTCACTGATTGTTGGAAGTTCTTCTATGTAGGAGCGAAGTGTTTTATGACTGTTATCAGTACACAATTGCTCTATATCGGGTATCAAATACTCTAATGTGGATATAGGTTGGTCAATAAGTTCATTTATTTCTAGCTTTTCAACTTCAGATATTAGTTCCTCATATTGCGTGTGTAATTGATAGTTTTCTGTTGCAACGATTAACCCATGAAGAATATATAAATAATTTTTTGAATTCTCATAATCATTAGTGAGTCTGGTTTCTATCAGTTTTATAGCCTCTTCAATTGTCAGTTTAAATCTGATATTTGGTCCTAAAAAGAATTTTATTACAGCACCATAGATAAGAATAAGAGCGCTCAACAATTGAAGAGTCTTATCTTTGAAATGGAAGAATCCCCCATATTGAAGAATATGGGCATCAGCAAGGTTGCAGTGAAAAATATCTTTAAGTATGTATTCTGGTAAAATTTGCCCATGAGTTAAATAGAATTTTGTTGGATAATCAAACTCATGTAGTTCAACCTCAAATCCTATTTTTATTTTTCTTATATCTTTTGGGAGAACCCCTTTTTTTAAGTGCCTTTTTAGTTGAATAAGCTTATTTAGCTTGCCTTCAGTAAGAAATGCTTGTGAAGAAGCTATTTTACTTAAGGTATAAATAATAGCATTGCTAGCGGTATTAAAGTGTTTCCGAAGCTGTTTTTTATTGGGTACAGGAAGAGCCTCAAGAACAGAAAGATCAATCAGATTTGGTAATTGTTTATCATTTTTTTTTGTTCCTGAATTTGACATGATTTTTCCTTAAAAGCTTGTACAAGTTATCTTTAATTATTAAATTTTATAATATTTTTCTGCTTTATGAAACTTGAATATAGAGATGGTTTTTGGTGTGGAAAAATAGCAGAAGATATGTGGTCTACAATAAAAATTTATGCAGAATTGAGCAGTATTTGGCGTTGAAAATCTAACCCATAACCTGAGTGGTAATTTCTGTATACGAATTCAACATCAATCCGTTCGCTCAACTTTGTCTGCTTGACGACAGGCAGAGTGGGGGCTATCCTTTTGATGCTGGCCTACATTGCCAGTCGGTTTTAGCAGACCGTTTTACCCAAAGCACACGAAAAAGTTTTTCTTTTTTGTGGGCGACCTTGCGTGTCCCCTCTGCGGCGGAACGGGAGGGGACATCCTCGGATGTGCTGATCTTTTTGGGTATCAGTCTGCTAACCCCTTTTCGTTTCGCCACCATTATTTAGCAGTGATGTGGTGAAACTTCTTTATACCCAAAGGAGTCGCCCATGCGTCTACAAATTCTTAATTTCCTGTTCTTCTCTATCCCCCAGTGCTGTGTGTGGCTTTGTCTTCACTAGACCAATAACAGCATACATAAAACAATAATTTTATCTGGGGTAAACAAATGAAGGATGTCCATCCTCTGTTTGTCTGTGTGCTCGGATCATTTTTACTGATCGGCCGTGGAAAGTTCATTTCCTTATGAATATTCACGCCTGAATAAAACACAGTACTCCAATAAAGAATCAAACAAGGATTGGCGCGATAGCCTTACAGATGGCGAGCGTTCATTCAAAATAAAAGAGAATGATTCACCATGACAACGAAACTAAAGTATCTACCTCTATGTATTTTGTTGGTTAGCTTGGCGGCATGTTCAAGTAAAGATAAGCACGAGAACAATCAAGCAGTAGAAAGTCAAACTCAAGAAGATACAGTGAGTCTTGATGCAATCAATGAAAAATCAGACATTATTGTTGCCAAAGACAAATTGAGCGCAGACCAAAGTTGGCAGCAAGCAGAATCCCAAGTGCTTTTTCCTGATCCTAAAATCTTTTATCCCAAGCAAAGGGAATCACTGGATTTCTCAGAAACTCCGAATGTGGTCAACGATTTTTCATTTCTGAAAGACTACGAACGAGTCAAAAGCTTACTTAATCTAAATCGAGATCAGATTTTTGTGATTGGAGATAAAGATCGAGATACAGAGGAAAATAATGTATTACTCGATTTGAGCACTGATGAATATTTTAAATATGCCAATAATCTAGCCATCAACTATGTACGCTATTTAAAGTCACCAAACATTCAGCCTAAGCAGGAATTTGAAAAAACGCAGGACTATGAAAATCGAGTCAAACAGGCTCAACAAGACGCTGAGAATAATGCAATTGATTATGACGTGGATCTTTTACAGAAAGCGCTGAACCGAAGTGTAGAAGATATTAGCCTTGCACTATCTAATCGTGCTTATCACTATGATCCTGATACAGAACAATTGTCTCTAGATTTAGAACAAGAAGATAAAAATGGCAGTTCAATCGTGGTCTCTAAAATCCTGCTTAAAGTCCAGCCTGAATTAGCCAAATTGATTGTTGAAAATCTCACATTACTCAAGATGGGCTATGTTTTTAACTTTCATGACAATAAATTGAATTTTGAAGGCGTATTTTTCTACTTCAATCAAATCAGCAAGGCCAATAGAAGTGGTGACCCCGTAGAAATGAGGGCGAACATTACTCCCGTATTTAAACCAATTGAATTTAAGCAAAAAAGTGTCATGCATGCAGTGCCAGCCAGTCCTGAAATCCCTGAAAAGTTAGAGGCTACACCGTTTAAGGATGTACTTAAGGCTCCACTTTGGAATTTCAAATTTGGATTAGAGAACTATCTCTCACCTGAAGATTTGATCAAGAAATATCAGAAACAACAGGAACAAGAACAAGCTGTATCTGAACCTGTGCAGGAAAGCAGTGCTTTATAAGGATGACAGTATGCTCAACTACAGATTGGCATGAGCATTCTCTCAAAATAAAGAAATTTCAAATACATATTACCTCTATGAAGCATGAGCACCAAGCCACTACACCTAGATGTGTGGCGCTGCTCAACATCAAATCAAGGTAAATCCAATAAAGGAAATATTGTTGTGAATATACTTAAAAAATTAATGCTGTCTGCTGTTATCACACTACCGTTAACCTTATCAGGCTGTGGTACATCAGGCTTCAATCCCGATCGCATGGAAGTCAATCTCAATACGGAATATAGCGAAGGAGGTTTATATAATCGAACCTATGTGATTTTAACCCTCCGTTCACTGGACTCTGAACCGATTACCTTAAATAAGGTTGATGTGAACAACGGACGCTGTAGTTATACAGGTCGATACAATGATCCGATCAAGCTACCTGCCTATTTCCAGATTGGGCAATCTTTACAGCTTTATTTGAGATGTTCCTACGATGCTGTGGTGAAGGTCGATATTGAGACTGATCAAGGCTCAGCAAGTTATAGCTTTAAATAACAAACCGAAAGCACACTTATGAACCATGCCCAAGAGGCATGGTTTTTTTATGCCTGAATCAAAAATTTTAAGCATTCATATCTACTTACAGGACTTTCGTGATGAGCACCGTACATTGTCCTTATTGCCATTCTGAACAGGTGATTCTCAAAGAATCCCAGCCGAATGGTCCGCAGTATTTTGAAAAGATCCTAGACGCATTTTCACCGCCTGCAATGGCAGCACTGGGTATCAAACTGGCAAAAGAAGCAGGTATTCCCCCTTATATCGGTGGGCTGATTGGAGTAGTGGTCGGTGGAACATTAGTTATGGTCAGCCAGCATTATTTCTATCGACATTATAAATCTGCTTTGCATTACCGCTGTCTGCAATGCGGACAAGATTTTGCTGTAGCTGCTTAAGCTTCATTCAATTTTATTTTTAAACAACTTCACTTTTATAGAGGAATTATTTCTATGGCACATTTAGTTGAAGGCATGGCATTTGTAGGACAAACCCCTTGGCATGGCTTGGGCAATCAACTCACTCCAAACCAACCGATTGAGGTCTGGGCGAAACAGGCAGGCATGGACTGGAGGATTGAATCCTCCGATGTCAGTTATATGGCTGAAAACCACAAACAACAAAACCTGATCTTGCCTTATCAAGAGCAAAGAGTCCTGTACCGTTCAGACACGCATGAACCTTTATCTGTTGTGAGTCAACGCTTTCAAGAAGTACAACCCATGGAAATCCTACACTTCTACAAAGACTTGACTGAACAATCGGGCTTTGAGCTGGAAACTGCTGGGGTGCTTAAAGGTGGCAAGAAATTCTGGGCATTGGCTAAGACAGGACAAACATCTGCCTTAAAAGGAAAGGATGTGAGTAATGGCTATATTCTATTAGCTACAGCTTGTGATGGCACACTTGCCACCACGGCTCAATTCACTTCTATTCGAGTGGTGTGTAACAACACTTTGGCGATTGCTCTACGTGGTCAACAGGGCAATTCAGGTGTGGTTAAAGTGCCGCATAGCACCAAGTTCGATGCCGAAAAAGTCAAACAGCAACTGGGTATTTCAGTTCGTGCATGGGATGAACACATGTATGAAATGAAGCAACTGAGTCAGCGTAAGGTGACTCAACAGGAAGCGGCAGCCTACTTCGATGCGGTATTTAACAACACTAACTTGAGTGCGGTGGAACAGGATGAAAGCATTATTCAGTTCTACCGCAATGCTGCTATGCCAAATCAAGGCATACCAGTAACAACCTCAAACAAAGCAGACAATAAAACTGAACCGAATGGACGTGCCATGTCGAAAGTCATGACCATGTTTAACGGACATGGGCGTGGGGCCGAACTCAGTTCAGCCAAAGACACAGCTTATGGTTTACTGTGCGCCATTACTGAATTCATAGACCATGAACGTCGAGCGATAAGTATGGATCATCGGCTCGATTCCGCTTGGTTTGGGGCAGGGGCAGCAATCAAGCAACGAGGTTTGGAACAGGCCCTCCGAATGGTGGCTTAGATTAGACATTCTAAAACTTCGAATCTATTAAGTTTGATTTAAGTCACCTCTATTAGCCTAAGCATAACGTAACACCGTACAAGCACAGCAACACCTTTAGCCGCACCCTCAGATGCGGCTTTTTTTATGCCCAAAATTCAGCTTTTACGATTTCACTCATACAGGAATAATTGCAATGAATAGCAATACTCAAATTCAGAACACGATAAATCATCCACCCTTACAACCTTATGTACCCAACTTAAATCAGTCTACTCAACAGATTGAGGTGGGAACTCGTCACAAACGTGACCGACCAAACAAACAGCCACTAAAGACCAAAGCACTTACAGCAAAGCGTCTTGCCAATACCAAGCAGATGAACTACCAGCAATGGCAGGAGGTCAGAAAACAGGGTATTGGCAGTAGTGATGCAGCAACCGCATGTGGACTGAATCCCTATATGTCGATGCTGGAACTGTGGATGATTAAGACAGGTCGGATGCAACAAAATATTGAGGATGAAAGTGCAGGCTATGCACCGTTGTACTGGGGAAAAAAGCTAGAACCGTTGGTGGCGGAATATTACAACATGCACACTAACAACAAGGTACGTCGGGTCAATGCAGTACTGCAACATCCTGATGAAGACAAACACTTCATGCTTGCCAATCTGGACTATGCCGTGGTGGGTAATGGCGAAGTTCAAATATTAGAGTGTAAAACTGTTGGAGAATATGGCTCAAAACTATGGCGAGATGGCGTACCACTGTATGTCCTCTGCCAAGTCCAACATCAACTTGCAGTGACAGGCAAACAGGCAGCGCATATTTGTGCACTAATCTGTGGGCATGAAACCAAAATCTATAAGGTGACGCGTAATGAAACTGTGATTCAGCACATCATCAATGCCGAACGACACTTCTGGCAATGTGTCGAAACTGGCATTCCACCAAGTGTTGATGCTTCCGATTCCGCTGCCAAAGCTCTACAGCAACTCTATCCAGAACAGATCCCCTTAACAGTGGAAGACCTGACCCAAAATGAACAAGCCAACTATCTATTTAACCAATTGCTTGAGGAGAGACATAAGGTTGAACAACACCAACAGTATTTTGATGAGCTAAAACATCAGTTGCAAATGATGATGAAAGATGCAGAACGAGCAGTATTTACAGGTGGTTCAGTCACTTGGAAGAAATCACAAGACTCAATCAGTCTAGACAGTAAATCGCTTCTTAAACAGCATCCTGAATATCTCCAGCAGTTTCCACAAACCAAAGCTGGAACAAGACGCTTTCAGATTTATCCCAATGGTGGATAAGGCTGATACCCTAAATAACCCATTTCAATTTAACCACACTCAAATCCTATCCCATGCCCCAAATAGGTATGGGATTTTTTATGCCCAAAATTTATCTACCCAGATTGAAACACCATTTCAACATCTATATAGAGGACATCACCATGATTAAAGGTTTAGCAATTACACCACCTGTACTCGGTCGTATCAGCATTGGTAAGATTGTCGAAAAGAATGGAAAACGTACCCCAGAAAAGGATGACCAGTTTACTATTACCAGTCAAATTCAAGGAAAGGATGGGTGGATCAAGCATCCCTTGGATGAACAGCTCCGTGCCAAGGCACAAAACCAAAAACTAAGAACCATACCTGTACGGATGATCTTTAACGATCCTGAACTCAACTTAAGGGCAGAGTACAGCCTGTTTGACCGCCAGACTGGACGCTTAATCTGTTCAGGCAATGGCGAAACCTGTCAGCGACCTGGACAAAACGGCATTGAACAACATCCATGTCTATCACCTGATCTGTGTCCACTGGCACAAGGAGGACTGTGTAAACCCTATGGCAGACTCTACGTCAACTTAGATGAATCAGATGAGTTTGGGTGTTTTATCTTTAGAACCACTGGCTTTAACAGTATTCGAACTTTGGCAGCACGACTACGTTATTACAGTGCTGCATCAGGTGACCTGCTTTCATGTCTGCCATTGCAACTGACCTTGAGAGGTAAGAGTACAACACAAAGCTATCGTACTCCGATCTACTATGTGGATCTAACTTTACGTGATGGTACAAACCTGAAAGATGCGATTAGTTCAGCCAAGCAGATAGATGAACAAAGCAAGGAAGCAGGGTTTTATCAAGAAGCGTTGGAGCATGTGGCACGGCAAGGTTACGGCAATGCACGATTTGAGGTGGGTGGTGAAGAAGGTTTGGATATTGTTGAGGAGTTTTATTCGGATGAAACGAATCCAGAGCAGTATCAGAAGTCCCATGATTTAGCGAATGTTCAGGATATTCAGAGAGGATTGCAGGGGAGTGTGCAGGCTTTGAATTAAATACTGTTGGAGGCTTTTAGCCTCCAACAGTATTATTGTTACATATTTTTTTATTCAGAAAACTAGAACCACTTATTGAATTAATAAATATTACCTAAGTGTCGTTTATTTGGAGGATGGCAGTGCGCTAGGCTCTTGTAACATTAATCCATTTATAACTTTTTGTTGTCTACTATCCTCATTACGCAGTTGTTTATCTTTGGAATGATGGTCATCTTTATTCCCATCAGCTTTGGTATCGCCATGGTTATGATCAGTAATATTACGTAACTCAGTATCATCTAAGGAGCGAATCGTTTTTGAAGTACTAGGTTCAGCCCAAGATATCGTATTAAAAAACATGAGAAATAATAAATTGTACTTCATCCATGAAGTCATAGCGTGATCCTTTTTTACTCAATACCGACTACAGTGGTGATATAACCAGTGGCTAAAAGAATTGATAGGCCTAATGACATTTCAAATATAATGGCATAGCCCAATTGTTTCGCAAATTTCGGGTCTTGTAAGCGAGGTGTGAAATACCATTTGTTAAAGGCTGCTAACAATAAAATACTTAGGACAAATAAAATTTTAATAATAAATCCATGCCCATAAGCTGTATTCATTAGAGTATTAAAATCTTTAAAGAGTAATAAAGCAATACTAAGACCACAAGCGATGAGTATTCCTACAATAAAAGCTGCTATTTGTCCAAATAGATGCATACGTTCTTTAAGTGGTAAGCCATTAATTTTTTTGCTTGTTTTCCATAATGGATAAAGCGATCCCATCCATAAGGACATTACAAGTACATGTATTGATAATAAAGCTTGAGCGAATAAGGGTAAATTCGTGACGTGTCCGAGTTGTGAAAAACTTAAAACGATTGGTATGAGCAGTATGGTAAAGATTGCTCCTTCAGTTTTGGAAATATCAATCGTCCCTTTGCTAAGTTTGACTATCATAAATAGGAGTAAAAGTGCAAAACTGATTGATCGAATGATATAGACATGTCCAGTAGGAGTATTGACTAGTATATTTATATAGTTGTTATCCCACATACCTGAAAGGCCAGTGTTGGCAAAACTTCCTATAAGAATGAAGAAGCCGAGAACACTTGAAAAAAGGCCTAAACCTGTACCAATAGTTATGTATTTTAGAATAGTCTCCTTGATTTCAACATAACGTCCAAGTAAGAAATAGCAGAAAGCACCGCCAATAACAAATGCAATCCCTAAATATAAAATGACTTTAACCAACCATGTTGCATATATCCAAGTCTCAGGAATCATATTTTTCTCCCTTTATTATAGCAACATGCCAGCAAGCTGCTGGCATGTTGACTATTTTCACTCATTGTTATTTTGCCGATTTAATAGTGAAATTATATTCACCATTCATGTTATGACCATCGGTACCCATTGTGGTCCAAACCACCGTATATTTTCCTTTTTTTAGTTTAGGAACCACTACGTCAAATGATTTTTTCATATCATGAGTTACTTGGTAGTTCAAAGGGATGTCCTTACGTTGGGCATCAAGTAACTTAACGTTCATTAGCATGACTTCTTCACCAAAATTGAGTGTTATGTTTTTTGGTTGACTTGCTACAGAAGCATTGATCGCAGGAATTGCACTTTCAAGTTTCACGTGTGCAAATGCACTTGAAGCAGCAACAATTAGTGTTGCACCTACGAGAGTGTTACGTAGAGCTGACATTTTATTTTGGAAAATTTTCATTACTTCATCCTCTTTAAACTAATCTTGGGCTCAGTAATGACCGAATGAAATGCATCAATTGGTTGCTTGGTCATCACCTTTCTCATGCTTATTATTAAAGGATGAGAGAAACATCACGATGACTTCAAAATTACATTTTTGTCATTTTAAAAATTAAAAAACCACAAATGATACACTGACTTTAAAGAAAACAATGACCACTAATAAACTAATAAGAGGGAGTCTATTTCCATCTTAATGAAATTATTAATTTAAAAAATTAAATATGAAGGAGGTTTTTATGGACCATCACCATCATGAAAACAAAGTACTCAATAACAGACTTACTGACCCTGTCTGTGGTATGGCCGTTACAGAAGCATCCAACTTTTCTGAAGAAGTTAAAAATAGAACTTTTTACTTTTGTAGTGAAAAATGCCACATAAAGTTTAAAAGTGATCCCCATTTTTATATTACTAAAGTTGAGAATTCAGTTACGTTAAAAGAACTACAAAAGAGGGATGGTGAGGATGCAGATGAAGTTAATCAACCTGTTAATGTCTTCACTATATACACTTGTCCAATGCATCCTGAAATTAGACAGAACCATGCGGGAAATTGTCCGATCTGTGGTATGTCGTTAGAGCCTTTACTTCCTGACTTAGATGACGCTGATAAAAACCCAGAACTCAAGAATTTTAAGCATAGATTTTGGTGGACCTTACCGCTAACCATTATTGTAGTTTTCTTAGCAATGTTTGGTCATCAATTGAACTGGTTCGAAATGCAGGTGCAAAGCTGGATTGAACTGGTACTGACTTTACCAATTGTTTTGTGGGCAGGAATGCCATTTTTTGTGAGATGTTGGCAGTCAATCCTTAATCGGAGTCCAAATATGTGGACCTTGATTGGAATTGGTACAGGAGCTGCTTTTATATACAGCCTTGTTGGAACAATAGTACCTCAAGTATTTCCAGACTCATTTGTATCTATGGGGCGTGTTGCTGTGTATTTTGAGGCGACCGCAGCGATTATTTCTCTCACATTGTTAGGTCAAGTGCTAGAGTTAAAAGCACGTTCCCAAACTTCAGCGGCAATTAAATCCCTACTTGGGCTAGCACCTAAAACAGCAAGAAAAATCAGTGTTGATGGTATAGAAGAAGATATTCCACTATCTCATGTACACGTAGGCGATTTATTACGGATACGCCCCGGTGAAAAAGTTCCTGTTGATGGAGTCATTACAGAAGGTTCAAGCTCTGTAGATGAATCGATGTTAACTGGTGAACCTGTGCCAGTTACAAAACGTGTGGGTGATCAAGTCATTGGTGCAACAATGAACATGAATGGTTCATTGGTGATGCGATCAGAAAAAGTTGGATCATCAACCGTACTTTCTCAAATCGTGCAAATGGTTGCTCAGGCTCAACGTTCAAAAGCACCTATGCAGCGGATGGCGGATCATGTTGCAGGACGATTTGTTATGGGGGTTATAGGTATTGCTGTTCTAACTTTTTTGGGGTGGGGGCTATTCGGACCTGAACCTAGTTGGGTTTATGGATTAATCAATGCAGTAGCTGTTTTAATCATCGCATGCCCATGTGCTTTGGGATTAGCTACGCCAATGTCAATTATGGTAGCAACAGGGCGAGGTGCATCAAATGGAGTACTTTTTCGAGACGCTGCCGCAATAGAGAATCTACGTAAAATTGATACATTGATTATTGATAAAACAGGAACTTTGACAGAAGGACAACCATCATTCAATAAAGTAGTAGCCACTTCAGGATATGAAAAGAATGAAGTCCTCCGTTTAGCTGCGAGTTTAGATCAGGGCAGTGAGCATCCTTTAGCAAATGCAATTGTACGTGCCGCCCGTGAGCTAAATCTTACTTTAAGTAAACCTACTTCATTTGAATCAGGTTCAGGTATTGGTGTTAATGGAGAGATAAACGGACAAAAATTAGCTCTAGGTAATACGGCACTGATGAAGCAATTAGGGATATCTGTTAACACTCTTATTCCACAAGCAGAGGTATTAAGAGCTGAAGGTGCCAGTGTTATGTATTTGGCAGCCGATGGAAAACTGCTAGGTCTTCTGGCAGTTTCAGATCCAATCAAAGCAAGCACTCCAGAGGCCCTTTTATCGTTGGAAGACTCAGGTTTAAGAATCATCATGGCAACAGGTGATGGGCTAACAACAGCAAAATCAGTTGGGGCTAAGTTAGGAATTAGTGAGGTTTATGGTGAGGTTAAACCTGCTGATAAATTAGATTTGGTCACAAAATTGCAAAAAGAAGGGAGAATTGTTGCTATGGCTGGTGATGGAATTAATGATGCACCAGCCTTGGCTCAAGCTGATATTGGAATCGCAATGGGCACGGGTACTGATGTAGCAATGAATAGTGCCCAAGTTACATTAGTAAAAGGTGACTTACGTGGTATTGAAATTGCTCGTTCTTTATCAGAGGCAACTGTTAAAAATATGAAACAAAACTTGATGTTTGCTTTCCTCTATAATGGATTAGGTATCCCTTTGGCTGCTGGTGTACTGTATCCATTTACTGGCTGGTTACTCTCGCCTATGATTGCTGCATTAGCAATGAGCCTAAGCTCAGCATCGGTAATTGGTAATGCCTTACGATTACGTCATCAAAAATAATCACGACTTACCACTCATTAGCGTAAGTTAATGAGTGGTAAGCATCATTAGAATGAGTGCTTAATAACCGAGATATCACTAATTTTTAAAGATAATTTTAAAAGAAATATGTCCCTCGTTATAAGTCGCTTGAATGGAAGCTCCATGCACATCAAGAATAGATTTGGTAATTGCTAAACCAAGGCCAGTACCTTCTTCAACTCTCTGTCTAGATACATCTGTTCGATAAAAACGATCGAATAACCGATTAAGTTGTTCTGATGATAGTGGGGAGCTTTCATTTTCAATGATGAATGTTGTTGTATCAAAGTTTTGTTGGCATGTGATTTTGATGACCGAATCTGATTTGCCATATTTAATTGCATTCGATAACAAATTACTTAAAGCGCGGCGTAGCATTAAAGGATCACCTTTTATACTACCTGAACCACTCTGTTCGAGTGACATTCCCTTTTCAGCAGCGATAGCATCATAAAAATCAAATAATGCTGAAACTTCTTTAACTAAATTAACCTGTTGTAGGTTAGGTAAATGTAGACCATGTTCTGCTTTTGCCAAAAATAGCATATCAGAGACCATGCGAGCTAAATGCTCAAACTCTTCTAAATTTGAAAATAGAACTTCCTGATAAGTATTAATATTTCGACTACGAGATAAACATACTTGAGTTTGAGTCATCAAATTGTTAATAGGTGTTCTTATTTCATGAGCAAGATCAGATGAAAAATCTGAAAGTTTTTCTACTGCGGCTTCTAGCCGATCTAACATATCATTAAAAGCGACAGCCAGTGATTTAAGTTCGGTTGGAGTATTTTCGACTTCTAAACGTTCAGAAAGATGTTGGGCTGAGATACCCTCTGCTACTTTTGCCATTTGTTGTACTGGACGTAGCCCTCGCCATGCTGCGAACCACCCTAAGAACATTAAACAAATTGTACCCACAAATCCAATGTATAAAAGTTGACGTCTAAAGTCATTTAAGAAATGTAGATGCTCAGAGGTATCGATTCCAACGATAATTTGAGCTGATATAAACGAGTCATTATGATCAAAAGTCTTTTTATAAATTAAGCCACGATAAGTCTTATTTTTAATTTTCCATTCAAGCCATGGATCTTGTTTTGATTTGTTGAGTGCTTGGGGATGAATTACTGATGGTGCTGAGCTAAAAATAACTTGACCTGTTGGACGTTCAATCTGAACAATCAGATCGTGATGTCCAATTAAGGCATCTTTTAAATATAAATTTAGTTCTTGAGAGTTAGATGGGTTCTGTTCAAGTAGATTCTCTATAAGTTGAATTTTGCCTTCTAATTGAGTTCGGTCTTGAGCTTCAAAATGATGCATTACGAGCTTGTGAATAACCAACCCCATAATCATTAAGATGATAACAGTAGAAAGAGAAAAGATGATTGCTATACGAAAGCTGATTGCATTAAACAATTTACGAGTCATCTTCTACCTCTAAAACATACCCCATTCCACGTATGTTCTGTATCAGCTTGGGGCTAAAATTACTGTCAATTTTACTGCGCAAACGTTTGATAGCGACTTCTACAACGTTGGTATCACTATCAAAATTCATATCCCAAATTTGAGAAGCTATGAGTGCGCGTGGTAAAATTTCACCACGTCTACGCATAAATAATTCCATAAGAGCAAACTCTTTGGCTGTAAGATCAATCCGTTGCCCAGCGCGAGTGACGCGGCGTTTACGAAGATCAAGTTCAAGATCAGCAATTGTAATAAGGTTACTATCTTCTTTTTGTTGTCCCCGTCGGAGTAAGCTTTTAATTCGTGCTAATAACTCAGCAAAAGCAAAAGGCTTGACTAGATAATCATCAGCACCTAAATCCAAGCCTTTCACACGATCTTCAATTTGATCACGTGCTGAAAGAAAAAGAATAGGCATAGTTTTGCCACTTTTTCGGATATCATAAATGATATCCCAACCATCTAGCTTTGGAAGCATCACATCTAAAATGATGAGGTCATATTCTTCGGAAAGCGCTTGATGTTTACCAGATAATCCATCCGTTACCCAATCCGTTATATACCCAGCTTCAGATAGACCTTGTTTAAGGTAGTCACCGGTTTTTTGTTCATCTTCAACTAGTAAGATTCTCATTGATAAAAATCCCATATCACTCATTAAGAACATAATAACGTTATAAATACGTGATTCGTTGTAGATTACAAAAATGTCATTTTCATGTCACATAGATGTTCAGTGGTAGCCTTTAAGGTATTTGTATAAAGTTAATTTTTGGAGCAAAACATGAAAACTCTATTCCGTCGTAGCTTAACTACACTTATGTGTATTGGAACTTTAATTGCAGGAACTCAGTCTTGGGCAGCCGATGCTAAACAGGGAACCACTGTAGTCACTGAAACTAAAGCGGACTCAAAAATGTCAGAGAAATGCCAAAAACCTTGTAATATGAAGAATGATGAGAAAACCCAACAGGATCATAGTCAGCATGAGCATGGCAATATGGCTGATATGTCTCAGATGGATCACTCTAAGATGATGAATATGGATCAGTCTAAAATGGGTAATATGGATCATTCAAATATGATGAACATGGACCACTCAAAGATGAACATGTCAAATACATCAAATAAATAACAAATACGATAAATGAAAGATTGGGGAGATTAAAGCGAATAATTGGTTTGCTTGAGCTCCCCATCTTTATATTAGATAGGTGAAATAAATGTCTAAAAAATTAAGTCATGTCCTTTTAATAGGAGTTGGTTTATTTTCATCAACTTGGGTAATGGCGGCAGTTAAAGAATATGATTTAACAATCGCTGAACAAACTGTAAATATCACAGGAAAACCAGTTGAGAGAATTACTGTAAATGGTAAATTCGTTGCACCACTTCTTGAATTTGAAGAAGGTGATGAGGCCGTTATCCGTGTTCACAATAAGTTAAAAAATCAGGACTCTTCAATCCATTGGCATGGCTTATTATTACCTGGAATTATGGATGGTGTACCTGGATTTAACAAATTTAATGGCATTGCCCCTAATAAAACTTATGAATATAAGTTTAAAGTCCGCCAAAATGGTACTTATTGGTATCATTCACATAGTAAAGGACAAGAACAAGACGGTTTATATGGTGCTTTTGTTATTTATCCTAAAGATAAAACTCCACTAACAGCTGCTGAAAAAACCGATAAAGATTACGTTGTTTTGCTTTCTGATTTTCATAATTCGACAAGTGATCAAATTATGAAAAATCTTAAAAAAGAAGCAGACTACTATCAGAACCGCCGCGAAACAGTATTCGATGTATTAAAACAAGTTAAACGTGATGGGCTAAAAGCGACTTGGCAAGACCGTTCTATGTGGAATCAGATGCGAATGCTGAAAACAGATATGTCCGATGTGACTGGTTATACATTTTTAATGAATGGCAAGACACCTCAGCAAAATTGGACGGGTAACTTCAAAGCTGGTGAAAAAGTTCGCCTTCGTTTTATTAATGCTTCCGCTATGTCATTCTTTGATGTACGCATTCCAAACCTAAAAATGACTGTAGTCAGTGCTGATGGTCAACCTGTAAAGCCCGTTCCTGTAGATGAGTTCCGTATTGGTACTGCTGAAACTTATGATGTCATTGTGGAACCAAAACAAGCACATTACCAAATTGAAGCTGAATCTATTGATCGTACTGGTTTTTCGGTTGGAACCTTACATGATGAAAATACCTTACCTGTAAAACAAATTGAGATGCCTAAACCTCGTCCTCGCTCTTTATTGACTATGGAAGATATGGGGATGGATCATGACATGTCTTCAATGCAAGGTATGAATCATGATATGTCTTCTATGAAAGGTATGGATCATGATATGTCTTCTATGAAAGGTATGGATCATGATATGTCTTCTATGAAAGGCATGAATCACGATATGTCTTCTATGAAAGGTATGGATCATGATATGTCTTCTATGAAAGGCATGAATCACGATATGTCTTCTATGAAAGGCATGAATCACGATATGTCTTCTATGAAAGGTATGAATCATGATATGCCGATGAATAGCGCTACTGTTAAGTCGGCTTCAGACAAGAATGATAATACCGTATTTGGATGGGCAAATGCTTCAACACCCGTTGGTCAAAAAGCACTCCAGTATAGTGATTTACAATCTTTAAACCCTCAACCAGATACTCGTGCCCCTGAACGTGAAATGGAAATCCGTCTTGGTGGGAATATGGAGCGCTACATTTGGACAATTAATGGTAAGAAGTTTAATGAAACAGAACCATTCAAAGTGAAATATGGGGAACGTATACGCTTGAAATTTGTGAATGACAGTATGATGGCTCACCCAATGCACTTGCACGGTATGTTTATGCAGCTTGAAAATGGTCAAGATCCAAGTAATATGCCAAATAAACACACGATCATTGTGCCACCAGGGAAAACAGTTACAACTTTACTTACTGCTGATGAATTAGGTGAATGGGCTATCCACTGCCATTTGTTATATCACATGGCAGCTGGAATGATGAACAAACTCATTGTGGCAAATGTAGATAGCAATGATGTTGATTCAAAAAGTATCGTTGCCCAACCCCATGCAAATGATAAGGGAGTGAATCAACATGCAAACCACTAAAAAACTTTTTTCAAAAACACTTTTATCAGTTGCTTTAATTGGTTTAGCAGGTATGGCATTTGCTAATGATAATTCGACTGAAAATCTAAATAAGAGTACGTCAAGTATGAATGTGCTTTTAAAAGAAGCTGGAGGATTAGGCTATGTTGAACGTAATGCTGCTCAAAGTACTTCAAAAGGCAAATTAGCTCTTAGCCAAAATCATGATAAACATCTGAACGAGCATGGTGGACAGATTTACCAAACAACTAAATTTTCCAATGAGTGGGTAATTGATAACGATGGTAAGGGTAGTTTAGGTTCTAGTTTCGAAACATTGATTGGAACAGATGAGAATCGAGTATTTGTTGAAGCCAATCTGAATAAAGCAGAGAGTAATGATCCCAATTATGATGTATCAGCTCTTTACAGTAGAAATGTTGCAGCATTTTGGGATGTACAAGCTGGGGTAAGGTATAGTGAGGACAAAAATAACCGTAATAGTAATCGCATTGATGGCGTTATTGGATTATTAGGTCTTGCTCCTTATTTCTTTGAGACAAAAGCTTATCTTTATGGTGGTGAAAATAATTTTTGGGGAGCCAGTTTTGAGTTTGATCGAGATCTATTACTCACTCAAAAGCTAATTACTCAGCCATATATTGCAGCAGATATTGTGCTTAATGATAATTCAGATTTTGCTGCAAAGTCAGGTTTGTCTGAGTTAAAGACAGGTATAAAAACTCGTTACGAGATTAATAAGCGTATCAGACCATTTGTTGATGTCGCTTATCAATATGAAAAAGGACAGAAATTAACAACTTTTCAAGAAGCTACAGATTCTGAAAAGGGGTGGTTATACGGGGCAGGTATTGAATTAGTTTTCTAAATATTTCATTAAGAATGAATAATGGTGATATTCCATTGTTCATTAGACCTCTTGCAAAAGTCAAAAAATAATCAGATGTAAGTATTGATTTTATTAAGTTTGATCAATTCTAAAATCATTGAAAATAGCACTTACGCAAGAGGTCTAATCTTAATTATTTTAAACTTACGGATAACCCTTCAAGTACTTTACAAGAGTTAATTTCCAAAAAACCAGAGCATTTACTTCTTAAATCAGAAAGTTGTTGCTTAAGCTGAATCTGTTTTTGGATATTTTGTTCTAATTGATGAATATGTTTATCAACTAAGATGTTAATAGAATTACAGTTTCCACAAGGTTTGTCTTTGTATGCTAATAAAATTTTAATTTCGTCCAAGCTCATATTCAAAGTTCGGCAATTAAGAATAAATAGAAGCCGCTCTAAGTGGTCCTTGTTATAAAGTCGATAATTAGCTTCCGAACGATTAGGGGCTAGTAATAAAGCTTCTTTTTCATAAAACCGTATTGTAACAACAGGGCAACCAGATAGCTGGGATAATTCACCAATTTTTAAGTTCATTTCAAGTCACCTAATCTATTGACTCTATAGTAGCTATAGGGATTTTAATATGCAATACGTGAAGATATGACTATAGGCACATCAATGAGTGGTTGCGGTTGTAATCAAGAAAGTTCTTGTGAAGACACTAAGCAAAAACAAAATGAATCAAAAACAGATTCTTGTAAAATTAAAGATTTAGCTACAGAAGAAAGTGAAAGTTCTTGTTGCGATAATGAGGCACAGCAAGAACCTAACCCTGATGAAAAAGATTCATGCGGTAGTAAGCAGTCGAATTCATGCTGTGGTTCAGATTCGATAACTTCACCTGAAAAGATTAGGGGGAGTGAAGATACAGCGACTTTCATCAGTGACTATAGCATCCCGAAAATGGATTGTTCCGCAGAGGAACAAATGGTTCGGATGACTTTATCTTCATTGGTAGATGTTAATAGCTTGGTTTTTGATTTGCCGAACCGGAACCTAAAAGTTCTGCATAATGGTGAAAGTAATGAAATCACTGCAAAACTTGAAGCTCTTGGATTTGGGGCAAAATTAAATAAAACTGAAGCTTATGAAAATAAAGAGCAAGCACAAGAAGCTAGTACTTTTCTGATTCCGAAGATGGATTGTTCGGCAGAAGAGCAAATGGTAAGAATGGCACTTTCTCCCTTGCATGAAGTTAAAGGTTTATCTTTTGATTTGGCACAAAGACGGTTAGTTGTTTTCCATACCAATGGGATTAATGAAATTACCACAAAACTTGAAGCCCTTGGCTTTGGTGCAAGGCTTGTGGAAACGGTAAAAGCTACGGAGGAATTGCCTGAAGCACCTGATCCAACTAAGCAGGCGGAAGTCCTAAAATTATTACTAACGATTAATGGTGTTCTTTTTTTTATTGAGTTCATAAGCGGAATCATAGCCGCATCGACGGGGCTTATTGCGGACTCTCTTGATATGTTTGCTGATGCAGCCGTTTACGGTATAGCACTTTACGCGGTAGGGAAAGCGGCTAAATACCAATTAAAAGCAGCTCATTTTGCAGGATGGATTCAACTTTTATTAGCTTTGATCGTTATTATTGATGTTGTCAGACGTTTCATGTTCGGTAGTGAACCAGAGTCAGATTTGATGATCATTATTGGCTTCTTAGCACTTATTGCCAATGTGACGTGCTTGTATCTCATTTCTGGGCATAAAGAGGGCGGAGCCCATATGAAAGCGAGTTGGATCTTTTCAGCTAATGACGTAATAGTAAATATGGGGGTTATTTTAGCAGGCGTACTTGTCGCATGGACTGGTTCAGCTTACCCGGATTTGATTATTGGTATTCTTGTTTCACTGTTTGTACTGAATGGCGCTCGAAAAATTTTGGCGTTGAAATAGGGTGCAGACAATGAATTTATTTCAAGTAAAGCAAGATCAGACTGTAAAAATTATTGATCTTAAAAAGGGTGAACAGTATCAAGATAAAAATGATCCTGTTCTGGAGCGTTTAGAACTGCTGGGCTTTAGAGTAGGTGAATCCTTACAAGTACTTGCAAAAGGGCTTTTTGGTGGTGACCCCGTATTGGTTCAAATTGAAACCTCACGTTTCGCATTAAGAAAAAATGAAGCAGAACGAATTTTTGTAGAGATTACCAATGAACACTAAAAATATTGCACTCGTTGGTAATCCCAATTGCGGTAAAACATCACTTTTTAACACCCTCACAGGGACTCGTCAAAAAGTTGCTAATTATGCTGGGGTAACGGTAGAACGGAAAGAGGGTTTTTTTAAATTACCTTCTGGCGATACTGTACGAGTACTGGATTTACCTGGGACTTACAGTTTAAAGCCAAGTAGTTTAGATGAAGAAGTAACTAGAGCAGTCTGTTTTGGCGAGTTAAAAGGTGAAGTTATACCTGATATTTTTGTATGTGTTGTGGATGCTACGAATCTTCATCTTCATTTAAGTCTTGTACTTGAAGTCAGAGCTTTAAACAGACCAATGTTACTTGTTCTTAACATGATGGATGAGGTTAGAAAACGTGGTATCTCGATTGACACATCAAAATTATCTCAGCTCTTAGGTATTCCTGTTGTTGAATCGATAGCTGTAAAGACAAAAGGGATTCAGGGTTTATTAACGCAGTTAGACCAAAAAAATTTGTTTATTTCCCCTTATCATTCTGATCTAAATCATTTCGACCAAATCAAAGATATTACAAAACAGGTCATATTGAAGAATGATAATGGTGATAAACGAACGGCTTTCTTAGACAAAATATTCTTACATCCATTTTTTGGATTATTAATATTGACCTTTACCATGTTTGTAATGTTTCAGGCTGTTTTCATTTGGGCTCAACCATTAATTTCCTTTGTTGAGGATTCGATTTCATGGTTTGGTGGGGCGATAGGACCTCTGATCACTCATCCACTTTTAAGAAGTTTGGTCGTTGATGGTGTAATTGCAGGTGCTGGTAGTGTACTCGCGTACATGCCTCAAATTCTGATCTTATTTTTCTTTATTTTAATTTTAGAAGAATCGGGATACTTACCTAGAGCTGCTTTTTTGTTAGATAAGCTGATGTCTAAAGCTGGTTTAAGTGGGCGTTCATTTATTCCACTACTTTCGAGCTTTGCTTGTGCAATTCCCGGAGTCATGGCGACTAGAAGTATTAGCTCTGAAAGAGATCGTTTAGCAACGATTATGATTGCACCTTTAATGACTTGTTCTGCACGATTACCTGTATATGCTTTGCTGATCGCTGCATTCATTCCAAATAAGTTGGTTTATGGTTGGCTCAGTTTACAAGGTCTAGTTCTGTTCGGGCTTTACATGTCAGGAATCGTATCCGCTTTATTGGTTTCTTTATTCCTGAAATTAGTCAGAAAAGATAAAACTGAAAGTATTTTCATTTTTGAATTACCTACATACCGTATTCCAGATGTTCGAAATGTAGCTTTGGGGCTTTATGATAGAGCAACTATATTCTTAAAAAGAGTTGGTGGAATTATTGTCGCACTTTCTATTTTATTATGGTTCTTGGTAACGTTCCCTTTACCACCTGATAATCCAACAATGCCACCAATCAATTATAGTATTGCTGGACAGTTAGGGCATCTAATCCATCCAATATTTGCTCCGATTGGATTTACTTGGGAAATTTGTATTGCTTTGATTCCTGCAATGGCAGCTCGTGAAGTGATTATTGCTGCGTTAGGGGTGATCTATGCAATGTCTGGTGATGAAGATGCAGTTACCCAGACTTTATTATCTCAAATATCTGGTCCGGATGGATGGGGGCTAGCGACAGGTATGTCATTGTTAGTTTGGTTTATCTTTGCCCCGCATTGTTTAGCAACACTAGCGACCATTCGAAGAGAAACAGGGAGTTGGAAACAACCAGTCGTAATGGCTGTTTATCTCTTTTCATTGGCTTATTTATTTTCCTTTATAACTTATCAAGTTATAAGTCGGTTTTAATTTAGAAGGCGGTTGTTGATATAAACCAACAACCGCTGTTTAAAGAATTAGTTTAATTAATTATAGGATTGTTATTTACAGGATAATCTGTAAAACTAAAAAGGTTAAATTTTGGTCTTGATGTTATGCACTTGTTAAGGACATGCTTATCGCTGTTTTTATCTTTTGCTATCCTAATTGTAGGATCGGCAGCAGCTGCTGCATCTGTACATAGCCCATGTTTAATGTCATCTCAAGATACACAATCCATGCAAATGATGAATTCTGAAGATCATGAAAAAGCAAGTGCTATGCACATGGATTGTATGAAAGCTGAGGTAAAGATTAAGAAGCAATTACATGATCCATCATGTATGTCTAAGCAAGATTGTATTATGTCATTTTCTAAAATTGCATATACATCTACAGCGCTGGATGTTTTGCAGTCGATGATTTTTTTACCTGCGGAACAGTCTACTTTTTCTCCATTAAATCAAAATTTCATCTCATCTGATCTTTCCAATTTATGGAAACCCCCACGCTTTAACTAATTTGATGATTCTTCATCATTCATAGAGTTTTCTATGGGTGTTCTGCACGTGCGCGTGTACATCATTTTAGAGCTAAAAATATGAACTTTAATAAAGGAAAGCTGTCCCTAAAATGGGGTGGATGCTCGATTGCGACGATCTGTTTTTTCTTGAGTTATGGACATGCTTATGCCCAGCCACTGACTTTGGATACAGCATTGAAGCTTGCTGAGCGATATGCGCCTGCTCTAAGAGCTAATAGTGCTCAGATTGAAGGTGCTGAGAATATAGTTTCAGCTTCAGGTATTTTGCCCAATCCTAAACTATTTGTGGGTCTCGATAATTACCCTGTATCAGGTGATGCTGCATGGTCTGTCACACAAGAGGGGATGACGATGCAAAAGATTGGCATCATGCAAGATTTTCCAAATCGTGCCAAAAGATTAGCTGAAGTTGAATTAGCAAAAGCTGAATTGGGTTCAGCAAATGCTCAAACAGAAATTCTGCGAATTGAGTTACGTCAAAAAGTAGCATCGGCATGGCTTAAACGTTTTTATCTTGAGCGTAAACTGGCGTTATATGATGACCTTCTTTCAGAAAATGGATTGCTATCCCAGATTACACAAACACAGGTTGCGTCTGGTCGAACCATGGTTGCTAATACAATTTCCCCTAGGCTGGACAAAACTATTTTGCTTGATCAAAAAGATGATTTGCTTCGAGATATAAATAAGGCAAAACTAGAATTACACCGATTAATCAGTGAGGATTCTAGTGGTACAACTGAAATAGAAAGTTTGCCTACCCAAGAACCTATAATTAATTTTGATACATCACGTTTATATCATCATCTGCATCAACACCCTGAACTAAAAGCATTCCAAGCAGAAAAGCAAACTGTTGAAGCAAAGCTTAAGCAAGCCCAAGCCCTTCAAAAACCAGATTGGGGTATTGAGCTTGCCTATCAGCATCGTGCTCCTGAATTTGGAGATATGATTGGTGTACAACTGACAACAGAACTACCAATATTTTCAAAAAAACGTAGTGGTCCGCTCATTCAGGCAGCATTAGCTGAACAAAATCGGATTACAGCAGATCAGGAGATAAAATACCGCGACCATCTCACCATGTTAGATGAGGGGCTATCGGATTTAAAAGCTCTTGAAAGACAAATCCAACGTACCGTTCAAAGTACACTTCCTTTGGCTAAAGAAAAAGTAACTTTACAGTTAGCAAGTTATCAGGCTGGTAAAGCCAATTTGTCAGATGTCATTGAGACACGACAAGCATTACTAAATCAGCGATTACGTCTCATCGATTTACAACAACAGCAAGCAATTATCAAAGCCCAGCTCTATTTTTCTTTTGTAGAACCCACCTTAAACCATGCTGAGGAGTCAAGATAATGTTAAAAAATAAATTGGCATTTGTAATTGCTGGCTTGATTGTGGGCAGCTTGGGAGTCGGTAGTGGGATTGGATATTGGTATGCGCATCAAAATGATGAAAAGCAAACTGTAAGTGATCAGGCAACTGCTAAAGTGTTGTACTGGTACGATCCAATGAAACCAGAACAGCATTTTGATAAGCCAGGGAAATCCCCTTTTATGGATATGCAGTTAGTCCCTAAGTATGCGGATGAAAGTACTTCTGGAATAACTGAAAGTGCAGGAGTAAAGATTGATCCAGCTCTTCAACAAAATCTAGCCATTCGTTATGCCACAGTCGAACAGGCTGTAATGGGCAATACCTTGTTAACCAATGGCATATTACAAGCGAATGAACGACAGGTAGCAATTCTGCAAACACGAGCAAGTGGTTTTGTTCAGCGTGTTTATGGCCATGCAGTCGGGGATATAGTGACTCAAGGGAGTCCGATTGCTGATATTTCAATCCCTGAGTGGACTGGGGAACAGACTGAGTTTTTGGCAGTACTTAAAATAGGAGACCGTTCTCTTATTCAAGCAAGTCGACAACGCCTACAGCTTCTGGGAATCCCACCAAATGTGATCCATCAAGTCGAACGGACACATCAAGTACAGTCTAATATGACTTTGAGTGCTCCTTTGAGTGGATTCATTGACTCACTAGAAGTTCGTAGTGGAATGGCTTTAGCTATGGGGCAAACACTTGCCACCATTAAAGGCGTGAATCCAATTTGGTTAGAAGCAGCAGTGCCTGAAACGCAAATTGCTGGGATAAAGCGAGGAGATAAAATCGAAGCAACTTTTGCTGCGTACCCTCAAAAAGTGTCTGGCAAAGTCATTGATATTTTACCGACATTAGATACTACAAGCAGAACCATAAAAGTTCGTATTGAGTTACCCAATAGAGAGGGGCAACTCAAGCCCGGAATGTTTGCTTCTGTCAAATTTTCCAACAATCCTCAAAGCAGTTTAGTTGTGCCAGAGCAAGCTGTTATACGTACAGGTACTCGTAATATTATTATTGTCGCACATGAAAAAGGGCGTTTCGAACCTGTTGTTGTACAGTTAGGACAGAGTGACGGAAATAAAATAGCAATTCTACAGGGTTTGAACGCTGGTCAGAAAATCGTGATTTCGGGACAATTCCTAATTGATTCTGAGGCCAATTTACAGGGTGTACTGGATAAGCTGAACACTGGACAATCGATTACATCATCTCAAGTGACTAAGGCATCAATATACCAAGGCATTGGTAAAGTGGAAAAAGTTACAGCTCAAGACATTACCATTTCACATCATGCAATTGCTGAATTGGGGTGGGGGGCTATGACCATGAGCTTTAAACAACCAGTACAACCATTTACCCAAATTCAGCAAGGCGAGCAGGTCAGTTTTCGTTTTACACGTGTTGGGGATGCTTATGTTATTTCTGACATTTCCAAGATGTCTATGACATCTATGCAGAACTAAACGGGAGAACCATTATGATCGCCCGTATTATTCGTTTTTCAATTACAAATCGAGTATTTGTCTTATTAGCTGCTGTAGTTCTTGCCGTTTGGGGAACTTGGGCTGTCAAGAATACTCCGGTTGATGCTTTGCCAGATCTGTCTGATGTACAAGTGATTGTGCGAACTAATTTTCCCGGTCAAGCACCACAAATTGTTGAAAATCAGGTGACTTATCCTTTAACAACGACCATGTTATCAGTACCCGGTGTTAAAGCTGTTCGGGGCTATTCTTTTTTTGGTGATTCGTTTGTTTATGTCATTTTTGATGAACATACTGATCTTTATTGGGCACGTTCTCGTGTATTGGAATATCTCAATCAAATACAAGAAAGAATGCCTGCAAATGCAAAATCTTCATTAGGACCAGATGCTACAGGTGTTGGTTGGATCTACGAATATGCTTTGGTTGATCCAACAGGGCAACATGATCTCTCACAACTGCGAAGCATACAAGATTGGTTTTTGAAGTATGAACTGAAGACAGTACCAAATGTGGCTGAGGTCGCCACAATTGGGGGGATGGTTAAACAATATCAAGTTGTTTTAGACCCAACCAAAATGGCAGCATTCGGTATAACTCAGCGAAGCATAATTGAAGCAATTCAAAAGGCAAATCAGGAAACTGGCGGTTCAGTCCTAGAAATGGCTGAAACTGAATATATGGTGAGAGCTTCAGGTTATTTAAAAACATTAGAAGATTTTCGGCAGATTCCGTTACGTACAAACGATTTAGGTGTTCCAATCACTCTTGGAGATGTTGCAACGATTCAACTCGGTCCTGAAATGCGTCGTGGAATTACTGAACTCAATGGACAAGGGGAAACTGTTGGAGGTGTTGTGATTTTACGTGCTGGTAAAAATGCACGTGAAACCATTACTGCTGTAAAAGAAAAACTTGCTGGATTACAACAAAGTCTACCGAAAGGTGTACAAGTTGTTTCTGTGTATGACCGCAGTCAATTGATTGATCGGGCGGTAGAGAATCTCAGCCATAAATTAATTGAAGAGTTTATTGTAGTGGCTTTGGTTTGTGGGCTATTCCTCTGGCATTTACGTTCAGCAATGGTTGCGATTGTTTCTTTGCCTTTGGGAATCTTGTCAGCCTTTTTATTGATGTATTATCAGGGACTAAATGCCAATATCATGTCATTGGGTGGGATTGCAATCGCGATTGGTGCTATGGTTGATGCATCTGTGGTTATGGTCGAAAATGCACATAAGCATATCGAAGCTTGGCAACATGAACATCCTGATCGAGTTTTAGAAATACAAGAGCGTTGGGACATCATTACACGTTCTGCCAGTGAGGTTGGGCCTGCTTTATTTTTCTGTTTACTCATCATTACTTTATCCTTTATTCCCATTTTTACTTTGCAAGCACAAGAAGGACGATTGTTCTCTCCATTGGCATTTACTAAAACTTATGCCATGGCTGCTGCTGCGGGGCTATCTATTACATTGATTCCAGTTTTGATGGGATACTGGATTCGCGGGAAGTTACCATCTGAACAACGGAATCCATTAAACCGTTTTCTCATCAAAATATACCGTCCTATGTTAGATAAAGTCTTAGCTTATCCAAAGACAACGTTATTAGGTGCGTTACTCATTTTTCTTATCAGTCTTTTTCCTTTAACGCAATTAGGTGGAGAGTTCCTGCCTAATATGGATGAAGGTGATTTACTGTATATGCCTTCAGCTTTACCGGGATTGTCCGCAGCAAAAGCTTCTGAATTACTTCAACAGACTGATCGAATGATTAAAACTGTTCCAGAGGTTGCCACTGTATTTGGTAAAGCTGGGCGAGCAGAGTCGGCTACAGATCCTGCACCTTTAGAAATGTTTGAAACCACGATTCAGTTTAAACCACGATCTGAATGGCGTTCAGGTATGACACCAGATAAGTTGATAAAAGAACTGGATAAAGCTGTTCAAGTACCGGGTTTAACAAATATCTGGGTGCCGCCTATTCGTAACAGAATTGATATGTTGGCGACCGGGGTTAAAAGCCCAATCGGGATCAAGATTTCAGCAAATGATTTGCAAGATATTGATCGGGTAGCACAACAAATTGAACAGGTTGCCAAAAAAGTGCCCGGTGTTAGCTCAGCTTTAGCTGAACGACTCACTGGTGGGCGATATGTTGATATCGATATTAATCGAATGGAAGCTGCACGCTATGGTCTCAATATCACCGATGTACAGCAAATTGTGTCATCAGCAATTGGTGGGGAAAATATTGGTGAAACTGTTGAAGGGTTAGCAAGGTATCCTATTAATGTACGTTATCCGCGAGAAATTCGAGATTCACTTGAGGCATTAAGAAATTTACCAATTCTGACTGAATCAGGTCAGCAAATTGTTTTGAGTAGTGTTGCCAACATTCAAATCACAGATGGTCCTCCGATGTTAAAAAGTGAGAATGCTCGTCCAAGTGGTTGGGTCTATGTTGATGTACAAGGACGTGATTTAGCCTCCGTTGTTCGGGATTTGAAACAGTCTATTGACCAACAAGTGAAACGCTCTGCGGGTATGAGTATTAGTTATTCAGGTCAATTTGAATTTATGGAAAGAGCAAATGCTCGCCTAAAGGTAGTAATACCAATCACTTTGATGATCATTTTTCTATTGCTGTATCTGATTTTTAGACAAGTACAAGATGCTGCTCTGATTATGCTGACTCTACCATTCGCTTTAATTGGTGGTATTTGGGCAATGTATTTCAGTGGTTATAATTTCTCAATTGCCATTGCAGTAGGCTTTATTGCACTTGCCGGTGTTGCCGCAGAGTTTGGAGTGGTCATGTTGTTTTATTTAAAGCAGGCGATAGAACATGCTCAACAAAATTTATCATCTTTAACTGAGCAGCAACTCAATGATGCCCTTCGTACAGGGGCAGTACTACGGGTTCGCCCTAAAGCGATGACTGTAGCTGTCATTCTGGCGGGTTTGATTCCTATCCTTTTAGGAACTGGAACGGGCTCTGAATTGATGAGTCGTATTGCTTTACCTATGGTTGGGGGCATGATTTCAGCTCCACTTTTATCAATGTTTGTTATTCCCGCTGCATATCAGCTTTTAATCAAAAGAAAACTATCAAAATCTTGATAGTTTTCTTATTTCGTTCAAAGAGGTTTTATTATGTTTAAATTTATTAAAATTGTCGCTCTTGTTGCCACTGTTACTGCGTTAAGTGCATGTAGTAAAAATGAGGCGTCAGAGCAAAAGAAAGCGGAAGCGCCTATGGAGCAGATGAGTAAAGAATCATCTACAGCAACGACAACTCAAGCAGTTGGAGTGATTACGGCTATTGATACGAAAGAAAATATTTTGACACTCGATCATGAGGCAATTCCTGCGATTAAATGGCCTGCGATGACCATGGGCTTTAAAGTTGCTGATCCTGCATTATTGAATGGGCTTGCAGTAGGGCAAAAAGTTGATTTTGAATTAAAGGCTGAGGGAGAAACATACACAGTCGTAGCTGCTAAGTTAAAAAAATAGGATGATTTAGTAGATAGAATTTTGATAGTAATGAGGTTCTTTTCAAAAGAGCCTTATTCTCTAATAAAAAACAAAACATATGGTATTGCATATATATGGTAATTCGAATATAAAGATATTATAAATTATCAAAAGAGCTCAATTCGATGACAACTTCATCAACTGTGACGATTTATCACAACCCAGCTTGTGGGACATCTCGCAACACTTTGGCTTTGATCCGTAATACAGGGATTGAGCCAACTGTGATTGAATATCTCATTACACCACCTAGTCATGACGAATTAGTTAAATTGATTCAGGATGCAAAATTAACAGTAAGAGAGGCCATTCGCCAGAATGTAGATCCTTATCGGGATTTAGACCTTGATCGTAGTGATTTGAGTGATGAGCAGTTACTTAGTTTTATGCTTGATCATCCAATATTGATTAATCGACCATTTGTTGTTACTGAATTAGGCACTCGCTTAAGCCGTCCTTCTGAAGTTGTCTTAGATATTCTACCATTACCTCAGAAGGGTGCCTTTACGAAAGAGGATGGTGAAAAAGTGATTGATGAAAATGGTCAACGAGTGAATTAAAAATTTTACTTTTTGTATGTGATTATCCGCATATCCAAATAAGTGAATGGGAGTTAAGAATGGACCAAGTTAATTTTTTTAAATGCTTATCAGATGAAACTCGACTAAATATCGTGACTTTAGTCGCTGAGAATAAAGAATTATGTGTTTGTGATTTGACTGAAAAGTTGCAACTGAGTCAGCCAAAGATTTCTAGGCATTTAGCGTTATTGCGTTCTTCTGGTCTCTTACAGGACAGGAGACAAAGCCAATGGGTGTATTACAGCATTAATCCGCAATTACCAATGTGGTGCCATGACGTTCTGAATCTTTTGGTAAGCAGTCAAACCATAGCGAATAAAGCTTCCCAAAATATCCAAATAAATAGTTATTGTGAGTAACAGAGTATGAAATTTCTTTTTTTGTGTACTGGAAATAGTTGCCGTAGCATCCTGTCAGAAGTTCTTTTTAACAGCCGCGCGCCTGAAGGGTGGATAGCTTACAGTGCAGGTAGTAAGCCATCAGGGCAAGTACATCCATTGACCATAGAAACTTTAGAGAATCTTGGTCTTTCAACAGATGGTTTGTGGAGCAAAACCATTGATGACTGTAAACAATATCAACCTGACGTGGTGATTACTGTTTGCGATTCAGCAGCTCAGGAAGCGTGTCCACTATATTTGGGTGGAGCGATCAAGGCCCATTGGGGCTTGGCTGATCCTTCACATTTAGATTTGCCGAAAGAAGAAAAATTAAAAGCATTCCAAGTTACTGTTGATCATATCAACCGCCGCTTAGACGCTTTATTGGCAATAGATACAACTCATATGTCTCGCCCAGATTTGATTGCAGCAATCAATCAAATTTCGCATATTGAATGAGAACATCATGGCTCAACAAAGATTATCCTTTCTAGATCGTAACCTCACTCTATGGATTTTTATCGCCATGGCATTGGGGATTGCGATAGGTGTGTTCTTTCCGCAAGCCTCCGTCGCTTTGGATAAAATGAGTATTGATTCTGTCAATATTCCAATAGCGATTGGTTTGATTCTGATGATGTATCCACCGTTAGCCAAAGTGGATTATGCAGCGCTACCACAAGTGTTTAAAGATAAAAAAACTTTAACTTTGTCACTGGTACAGAACTGGGTGATTGCACCAGTACTGATGTTTGCATTAGCCATTATTTTTTTGCATAGCTATCCAGAGTACATGACAGGCTTGATCTTGATCGGTTTAGCTCGCTGTATTGCGATGGTTTTGGTGTGGAATGGTTTAGCCTGTGGTGATAACCAATATGTAGCTGCATTGGTGGCATTCAATAGTATTTTCCAGATTTTGTTTTTTAGTACCTATGCTTGGTTATTTCTGACTTTCTTACCGCCATATTTTGGTGTTGCAGGGCAAGTGATCAATGTCGATTTCTGGACGATTACCCATGCGGTATTAGTGTATTTGGGAATTCCATTTTTCCTTGGCTTTATTACACGATTCACTCTAGTGAAAGCTAAAGGTCTTGATTGGTATCAAAATGTCTTTTTACCTAAGATCAGTCCACTGAGTTTGTTGGCTTTATTATTCACGATTGTGGCGATGTTTAGCCTCAAAGGGAACGATGTAGTGAGCTTGCCACTAGATGTCTTACGTATTGCCATTCCATTGACGATTTACTTTATCGTGATGTTCTTCATTAGCTTCTTTATGAGCAAATGGATGGGGAATGACTACCCTAAAACAACAGCAATTTCATTTACTGCTGCTGGGAATAACTTTGAGTTAGCGCTGGCTGTAGCGATTGCAACCTTTGGTTTAGCTTCACCTGTGGCATTTACCACAGTGATTGGTCCGTTGGTTGAAGTGCCTGTATTGATTGCTTTAGTTAGCGTGTCTTTATGGCTCAGAAAAAAGTTTTTTAAAGAAGAGGTGTAATTTCTATGACTCTCCCGAATGTAGATATGAATCTTTTGGATCAACCTACTTTAGAAAAAGTACAAGCTAAAGAGCTGGATCATCCACCACGTATTTTGCTGCTGTATGGCTCTAACCGCGAACGTTCATACAGCCGATTGGCGGTGATGGAAGCAGGGCGTATCTTGGAGCAGTTTGGTGCTGAAGTAAAAATTTTTCATCCGAAAGGTTTGCCCTTACCTGAAGATGCGGACACTGAGCATCCAAAGGTGAAAGAGTTACATGATTTACTCGCTTGGGCAGAAGGGATGGTGTGGTGCTCACCTGAACGTCATGGCTCAATGAGTTCGATTTTTAAATCACAAATTGACTGGATACCATTGGCAGGTGGTGCAATTCGAGCAACGCAAGGAAAAACTTTGGCATTGATGCAGGTTAGTGGCGGTTCGCAGTCCTTTAACAGCTTAAACCAGATGCGTATTTTAGGCCGTTGGATGCGCATGATCACCATTCCTAACCAATCATCTATTCCAAAAGCTTTTTTAGAGTTTGAAGAAGATGGAAGGATGAAACCTTCATCCTTCTATGATCGAATTGTCGATGTAATGGAAGAACTATATAAGTTCACCTTGCTCACTCGTGGACAAAGTCAGTACCTCACAGATCGTTATTCAGAGCGAAAAGAGTCGGCAGAAGAATTATCTAAGCGTGTCAATCAACGTAGCTTATAAACTTTAGGTGATTAGAAATGCAAAAGAGACATTCTAAATTAGTGATCTTAGGTTCAGGACCTGCGGGTTATAGTGCTGCTGTATATGCAGCACGCGCAAACTTAAAACCCACATTAATTGCGGGTATACAACTTGGTGGTCAATTAACAACGACCACTGAGGTAGATAACTGGCCGGGTGACTCAGAAGGTTTAACTGGTCCTGTACTTATGGAGCGGATGCAAGTCCATGCTGAACGCTTTGGCACAGAGATTGTGTATGACCACATCAATGAAGTTGATTTAAGTGTCCGTCCATTTGTGCTTAAAGGCGACATGGAAGAATTTACTTGTGATGCACTGATTATTGCTACAGGTGCGACAGCACAATACTTGGGTCTTGAATCAGAAGCTAAATTCATGGGTCAAGGTGTCAGTGCTTGTGCGACTTGTGATGGTTTCTTCTATAAGAACCAAAAAGTTATGGTCGTGGGTGGTGGTAACACCGCAGTTGAAGAAGCGCTTTATCTTTCTAATATTGCTGAACATGTCACCTTAGTTCATCGTAGAGAGAGTTTGCGTTCAGAGAAAATTCTACAAGATCATCTTTTTGCCAAAGAAAAAGAAGGCAGAATTAGTATTCTTTGGAACAATCAAGTTGATGAAGTCTTAGGTGATAATACTGGTGTTACTTCAGTTCGCTTGAAGTCAACTTTGGACGGAAGCACACAAGACGTTGAAGTTCAGGGCTTATTTGTTGCTATTGGTCACAAACCGAATACAGGTATGTTTGACGGTCAACTTAACCTACGTGATGGCTACATTCAAGTACAAAGTGGCACTTCAGGTAATGCAACAGCAACCTCTGTGGCAGGTGTGTTTGCTGCGGGTGACGTTGCTGATAGCATTTATCGTCAAGCAATTACCTCGGCAGGCTCAGGCTGTATGGCAGCTTTGGATGCCGAAAAGTATCTTGATCAATTGAGCAATTGAAAGACTCATTTAAACGTTTGAAAATTATATGAAATACGCCCAGTCTGTTGCAGACTGGGCGTTAAATTTTGATTATGACAATAAATAATAGGAGAGATGCTTTGACTCAATTACAAGCTGAAGTCGATGTAGTCATTATTGGTGGTGGTCAGGCAGCACTTGCTACAGCTTATTTCCTCAAACGTAAGAAAATTCCATTTATTATTTTAGATGATCAATCTCAGGCGGGTGGTGCATGGTCACATGCTTGGGAATCGCTTCGTCTTTTTTCTCCAAATACTTGGAGCTCGTTGTCAGGCTGGATGATGCCAACAACTGAACAAACCTACCCAACGCGAAATGAAGTGATTGACTACTTGTCGGCATATGAGCAACGCTATCAATTTACGATTATTCGACCTGTTCATGTCGATCATATCGAACAAAAAGCTGGTTACTTAGATGTTTATGCTGGTGATCAATATTGGCGAGCAAAAGTGGTGATCAGTGCTACGGGGACATGGAGTCAGCCTTATATTCCGCATTATGAAGGACATGAACGATTTGAAGGATTACAAACGCATTCAGCACATTATGTAAATGCAGAGCCTTTTATTAATAAAAAAGTGATCGTAGTTGGTGGTGGTAACTCAGGGGCACAAATTCTTGCCGAAGTCTCAAAAGTTGCCGATACCACTTGGGTCACAGTAACACCACCTCAATTTTTATCTGATGATGTTGATGGGCGTGTTTTATTTCTTCGGGCAACTGAACGTTTAAAAGCCCAACAGGAAGGTCGTGTGATTGATCAGCCTGTTGGTGGTCTAGGTGATATTGTCATGATTGACAGTGTAAAAGAGGCACGCGAACGTGGCGTATTGCATAGCCGAGAACCTTTTACTGCATTTGAAGAGAATTCGGTTATATGGGCTGATGGTTCAACACAAGCTGTAGATGCTGTGATTTGGTGTACAGGGTTTAAAGCTTCATTGAATCACTTAAGAAGTCTTGATGTAGTAGAACCTGATCAGACAGTTGCTGTGAAAGATGGACGCTCAATAAAAGTAAATAACCTTTGGTTGGTTGGCTATGGGGAATGGACAGGCATGGCATCTGCAACATTAATTGGGGTTTCTAGAACAGCAAGAGCAACGGTAGATGAAATAGATGCTTATTTGGCTAATGTTTAAGAGCTATGCATTTTAAGGCAGTGTATAGATAGGTTTGCATTGCCCCTCAATACTTTATGGATATTTCTTTATTGTGATGCTACTTCATTCAAAAAAATACAAACTCATTGCTGTCATGGGCTTCACGCAGATTCTTGCGTGGAGCTCCACTTTTTATTTACCCGCAGTACTAGCTAATCTTATTGCCAAAGACACAGGATGGTCTCTAACTTTAGTGATTGCTGGGTTGTCTTGGGGATTTATAGTTACAGGTATTTGTTCTCCAAAAGTTGGGCGGTTTATCGAGCAATTTGGTGGAAGAAAAGCACTGTCTATTGGTTCAATATTCTTTGCTGTCGGGCTGATATGTTTAGGGCTTTCTACTCATCTACTTATTTATTATTTTGCGTGGACAATGCTCGGTATTGGTATGGCATTTGGCCTGTATGATGCCGCATTTTCAACATTGGGTCGATTACTTGGTAAAGATGCAAAAACGGCGATTGTTGGTGTGACATTATTAGGCGGTTTAGCCAGTACCATCGGTTGGGCGCTAATTGTATTTTTAGAAGGCTTATACGGTTGGAGAATCAGTTGTTTTATTCTGGCATTGTTTCATCTTCTTCTAGGTCTACCGTTGCATTACTTTTTACTTCCTAGAGAAGAGCAAGGCACGGAAACTCATGGTAAAGAGCTCAATAACCAAACCACGGGACACAAAGAAGATAATCGGCTATTTATGTTGGTGGCCGCTATTTTGACAGTACAATCTTTTGTAGTGGCGACAATTTCAGTCCATCTATTATCGATGCTAAAAACAATTGGCTTTAGTTTATCAACAGCCCTTGCGATTGGGATGATGATTGGTCCCGCGCAGATCTTAGCGAGATTGCTGGAGTTTTCTTTGTTTAGAAACATACATCCTAGTTGGTCGAGTCGTTTGGGTGTATTGATTAGCTTCTTTGGTCTCTTTTTTTTGTTCGCGGATGGATATGTCTTAGCTTTGCTTGGTGCAGCTTTATACGGCGCAGGGAATGGTATTCTTACAATTATTCGAGGCACATTACCTCTAGCACTATTTGGGCAGGAGGGGTATGCAATTAGAATGGGTCTATTGGGGCGGCCTATCATGATTGCTTTGGCTTTCGGACCTCTCATCTCTGCGTTTATTCTTGAAAAGTGGGGAATCAATATCTTATTAATAATTTTAACTGCTTTAGTTTTTATCACCTTGCTTGGTACGCTGAAATTACCTATCCATCAACAAGACTAAATAGAGCAAGTTTATTTTTTTGAATCTAATTCTAGAGATTATAATATTTTATACTTTAGTTGTATTTTCTGTTTTTAAATAAATAATAGTATCTTAGCTATTAGGTTAAACTCTTAGCGAAAGCTTTTAAAGCTTACAATAAATAATTGGGGGTAATAATGCTCATTGAAAAAATTAAAGTAGAAGGTTTTAGGCTTCTTGAGAGCGTTGAATTCGGATTAGAAGAGAATTCAACTGTAATTGTTGGGCGTAATAATAGTGGAAAGACATCTTTTACCAGTATTTTTGATTGTTTTTGTGGTGAGTCTGGAGCACGATTTCGGCTAGAGGATTTTTCAGTTTTATCACGAGAGAAATTTCTAAAAGCCAAAGAATTAAGAGAGGAAGGGGGAAGTCCAGAAAAGATACTAGAAGCACTTCCTCGAATCTCACTTACGCTTACATTTCGATATAATAAATTTTCGCCTGATTTAGGCTCTCTATCCCCTTTTGTTATTGATTTAGATGAAGATTCTACAACAGCTATTGTTCGAATTGAGTATCGCCCTATTTTGAAAAATATGCATTTACTATTCGACCTTACTCCATCTTCAGCAACAGTTGAACCTCGTACACATTTTTATAAAAATTTGAAGAGTAATTTGTCTAAGGCTTATGGGGTTCATGTAAGTGCAATTGATCCTACTGATAGTACAAATATAAGAGATTTTGATGGGACATCTGCGTTAACAGCGTTGTTGCAATGTAACTTTGTTTTGGCTCAAAGGAATCTTGATAAAACAAAATTAGGAGATGCTGATGTAATAGGTAAACTACTGAGTGAGTTATTTAAAACAGCTACAGCACCGTCTGCGGCCGAGGCTGATCAAGATTTAGCTATAAGATTAAAGCAATCTGTTGAAAGTATTGAGCATAATGTCCAACTTGACTTTGATGGCATGCTTAAAGAATTACTGCCAGTTATGAACGTAATGGGATTTCCAAGTCTTAATGATACTGAGATAAGACCAGAGACATCATTAAACGTGGAATCATTATTATCAGGACATACTAAGGTCGTTTATAGCGGAGTTGATGGAGTCCATTTACCAGAAGGGTATAATGGTCTAGGGACTCGTAATTTGATTTACATGTTGCTACAGCTAGCAAGTTACCACAAAATTTACAGATCCAAATCAATTAGACCGGCTACTCATTTAATATTTATTGAAGAACCAGAAGCTCATTTACATCCTCAAATGCAGGAAGTTTTTATTAATCAATTAAATGTGGCTGTTAAGAAATTATCTGATAGTTATTCTAACGAAGATAAATGGAATATCCAGTTCATTATCACTACACACTCTCCACATGTTGCCAATGCAGCAACATTTGATGCTGTTAGATATTTTTATAATGAAAGGGATAAAGTAGAAAACATACGCCATACAAAGGTTAAAGATTTTAAGAAAGGCTTGAGTAGTGTTTCGGATACAGATCAAAAATTTCTGCATCAATATATGACCTTAACGAAGTGTGATCTTTACTTTGCTGATAAAGCTATTTTAGTTGAAGGAACAACAGAACGTTTGTTAATGCCAAGGTTATGCCAATTAGTCGATGAAACTCTTGATGAATCACAAAAACTGGCCAGACAATATGTTACTTGTGTTGAAGTAGGGGGAGCATATGCTCATATTTTTTATCCACTTCTTGACTTCCTCGAGTTGAAAACTTTGGTAATCACTGATCTAGACTCAACAAAAAAAGAGATGATAACTAAGAATGGAAAACAGGTAGAAGCATGGGTGAAATGTCCTGTAGCTGATGGTGAGAATATATCAAATGCTGCTATTAAAAATTGGTTTTATCCTAAAGACGTTGATGATACTGGTAAGGTTAAGAAAAAGGCAGAAAGTGATGATAGTCAAATTTCCCCTTCAGTCTTGATTGCTAAGACAGCTGAAGAGAAACAAGTTAAATTTCGTAGAATTGCATATCAAATACCAGAAGATCCTGAAAGTAATATTTGTGGTAGAAGTTATGAGGATGCTTTCATATTAGCCAATCTATCTAAATTTAAACTGCCAATAGAACAAGATATTGCTATTGCGGCTTGGGAAAAAGCAAAGGGACTTAAGAAAGCTGATTTCGCCTTAGAATATGCAATTCAAATAAAAGATTGGTTGGCACCAAGATATATCAAGGAAGGTTTAATTTGGTTATCTGAAATGGACACCATAGAAAACTCAAATTTTGAATTAATTACAGGCGAAAAAGTAGCATGAGTGAGATTCTAAACAATCCAGCAATAATTGCTGCTCAAGTAGCTGAAGCAAAAATTAATGCAGCTATAAAAGAAGGGAGAAGCTTTCGGCTAGAAGCTGGTGCAGGTGCAGGGAAAACATTTTCTTTAGTTCATGCCCTAAAATCAATTATTAAAGAACGTGGTACATCACTAATGCAAGCAGGTAAAAAAGTAGCTTGTATTACTTATACCGAAGTTGCAAGAAATGAGATTGCTCAGGAAATTGAAGATCATCCAGCAATTTTAGTCGATACTATCCATGGATTCTCATGGGCTTTTATGCGCCAATTTCAAAAAGCTATAAGAGAGATTCTTATTGAAGATCATTTAAGAAAAGAAAAAGTTGAACAAGGTGGTGGCATTGGTTCTAAATCAGTGGAATATGAGTTGGGCTTCTTTGGTGTTAATGATCAGAAAATTACACTGAGTCATGATGATATTCCAATGATAATGGCCAAATTACTAAGTAAAGAAAAGTTTAGGCAAATATTTAGCAATCAGTTTCCAGTAGTTTTTATTGATGAATATCAAGATACAAATCGCCAATTTATGGAGGCTATTACAGAGTATTTCTTAAAACCAAAAGTGGGTCCGCTGTTTGGTCTTTTTGGAGATCATTGGCAGACTATTTATGGTAATGAATATGGGTTAGCAGAGTATCCAATTGAAGAGATTGCTAAAGGATCAAATTTTCGATCAGTTCCAGCAATTGTAAATATATTGAATAATTTAAGACCAGACTTACCGCAAGCTGTAAGCTTACCAGATGCAAAAGGTGAGGCTAGATTCTTTCATACAAATTCTTATAGGGGGACACGGACTAATGAGAGGCATTCAAAAGAGGATTTGCCAATAGATATAGCTCGATCTACTCGTGCAAGTTTGATACAGAGACTAAAAAATGAGGGTTGGGATATTGAAAAAACTAAAATATTGATGTTAAGCCATAATGTTTTAGCTTCTGAACAAGGATATCCTCAATTAATTAAAGTGTTTGAAGGACGTAATGATCAATTTGCAAAAAAAGAAGACCCAGTAATAAAATTTTTTGCAGAAATAGTTGAACCAATGAGTGCCAACTATGGCTTATCAAATTATGGAGAGATGTTTAAAATCTTTGGCTCAAAGCCAGCAATAACTAAGCATGAAGATAAATCTTGTTGGCGCCGAGATATGGATCAATTATTAAAATTAAGGCAAGAAGGGACAATAGGGCAAGTTATAGACCATTTAAAGCATACAAAACGTCCATCTCCTCCAGATAGAGTACTTAGACGAGACGATGAGCTTATTTCATTAAGGAACTCGCCTGACACGGAAATGTCTTCAAAACTATTACGTTATAATAAATTAAGAGAAATCCCATATAAGGAAGTAATTGAGGTTACAAAGTTTATTGAAAAGCAGACTCCATTTGCAACGCAGCATAGTGTTAAGGGGGCTGAGTTTGAGAATGTATTAGTGATTTTAGGTGGCGGATGGAATAATTATAAGTGGCCACAGCTCTTTGAGTTGCTTGAGACTAAAAAGTTGACTACGGCAAACTTCGATGGTTTTCATAGAGCCCGTAATCTATTTTATGTATCAATTTCTCGTCCAATGACAAGACTAGCTGTGTTAGCTACTCAAACACTATCTGATACAGCTCTTGTAACTGTGAATAATCTATTTGGGAGTGAAAATATTGAAGATTTATGTTTTGATACATAAAAATAAAGTTTACTCCAAATTTACACCTTAACTTAATTTTTTTATTTTAAGTTACTATAAATTAATGGATTATTTTATTTTGTTGTCCAATCCATCATTGGGGCGACACTGATTCTTGGTGTTTGAGTTGTTTTAATGTTTTGTTCAATATTCATTAAAAATCATACCTATAATTCAATGTTAGACAACAATAATCAGAATGTTAAAACTGCTTTTGATTAGTTTATCTTTACGTCACATTTAGTACTTAAAAAAGTAATGGCAGAATATTACTGTTTTGCAAGTTACGATTGACATGTGATGTGTCGAAGAGGAAAGCGAGTGGATTGAAAAACGAACTAAAGATGCTAATTTTCAGACATCGCAGCGGGGCGCAATACTAACATAAAAATAATATCAGTACATTTCATCAATGATTAACGTTCCATAGAAATAAATGATTACTTTTATAAAGTAAAAATGTGATGTGTATCACTTAATTAATTTACGGATTGTAATTTTGAAAAACTACTATTTTATTTAACTATTTGTTTATATTTAATAAAAACAATAAACAATATTTTTAGTTACAACCATTTTATCGACAATTGATTATTGAATTTGCCATATTGCTTGACATAACTGATGAGCAAATGAATTTGCTATAGATGAGGCTTATTTTGATTAATTGGTGTGAATGATTCTGTTTCTGAGATTTTCTGATCAATTTTTTAAAGACTTCATCTTGAATCTAAACTTGGAATCAACGGATTTACAGTTTCATTTCAAGTCAGTGTTCTCAGTTATAAATTTTAATTAAAAGTTTAGGATATTTTGTTTGAGACGATGTCGAAAGATGTGAATATTCTCTACAAAAATTACTTCATTAAAATCAGGCCTAACGTTCTGTTTTAATTTTTCACGATGTAATTGACTGTTTTTAATTCCATCATTTTACTTTCTTTATGGTTTTCAATGCATAGAACTGGAGTTTCTAATGAATAATATAAAAATTAAGGTGAAGGATCAATTTGAATCTGAAAAGATAGCAATCGCTAAAATTAAAGAATTGAGTGATCAAGAAGTTCCTTTGTTTAAGCGGATTGAACAAATTGAAGTGGAAGGTGACATCCTTTTACCCAACATTGACCTGCTTTATGAAAATCCAAAAGATGGCTGCATTTATAGATATGTAGAGACAGTCGACCCAATCTAAGCAAGAAAATGAGCGTTATTGAAAGGGTGTAAAGCTGCGTTAACCTACGTAATAAATCCACAATTTTTTGTGGGTTTATTTCAAGCAAATCCAAGTGACATTTTATAAAAGTATCGTTTGAATGATTTTGATCTAAACTAAAATTTCTCAATATTTGAGATTCACTTAAAAATAAATTGATTTTTTGCTGTTTTTTTATTGTTTGATATAAACATATGATAAATTAAAAAAATCTATATATGATGAAACGATAAGTTTCACGGAATTCTTTATGAAAATTCGCCTATGTTATTCCAGTCAGCGAAACGATGAAGGCGATGATTTATTACAAGATTTACGTGATATCCTCACCGAAGCGAGAGATTTCAATACGCGTCATCAAATTTATGGTGTGTTGTATTATGCTGATAATGCTTTCTTTCAGTGTTTGGAAGGCGAGAAGAATGCTGTAGAACGCATCTTCGAAAAAATAATCGCAGATTCAAGGCATCATAGTGTCAAACACATTAGTAGTTATGTCATTGAACAATTTTCTTTTAAAAAATGGTCAATGAAGTATGTCCAACGTGAAACCAATATTGAATATTTCTTTCTTCAGCTAGGAGAGAATAATTTCAATCCTAGCTGTTTAAATGAGCAGAGTTTAACCCCATTTCTACAAGAACTTTTGATTGCAGAGCAGAGTAAGATACCTGTTGGTCTTAAAAAAGTTGGTATGTTGAACCGAGGTGTCAATCCGTTCTAGTTTGATTAAACAGTGCTTTGCTATCAATATTGCTCACTCTAGGAATAACTTTGATTGTGAGTAGATACATTGCTGTGGATGTCATGAACATCCATATCACATCCAAACTTTGACTGATGATGAGCATCGAAGCATAAAAAAACGCAAAGAGGATTAAGCAAAACTCATTACCTTTGAAATACCAAGTTATAAATAATCCAAAAATACTGGCTGAAATGGTTAGGTTAAGTGTTTCATTCAAGCCCAAAAAGTTAAAGAAAATGAGCAATAGGCATAAGCTTAATATTGATAGTAAAAATACAAAAATATTTTTTGCAGTAAACATATTCTATTTCCTATCATAAAAATTTGAGAAAACCTTCCCTCTGTTTCCAGAGGGAAGATTGTACATAGCTGTACTTTATTTGAGATACTTTTCTATTATTAAGCATTTATATATTAATAAAGATTGCTTCGTTTTTTCTCCAGATCTCTTCATTAATATTCAGCTTTCTATTTAATAGTAAAGATTGCTTGTATGTGCGTGGCTAATTATCAAAAAAATCAATTGCTTGTAAAATACGCTTTTGGCTTACACGATTGTGAGATATGGCTTACAATAGTTTATTGTTTGATCAAAAATTACATTTTTAATATTATTTAATTTTATAAAAAACAGGTGCTTATTTTATTTTTGTGGTTTTTTGATGTTTACAATTTTAACAAAACACAACAATATGTTTTCATATTAATTATGACTCCATTTTTAGCTATTTTTTGAAAGATAAACAATTTAAAAAGATGGTTGAAAATAAGAGTATGCCTGCAAATATTACCTCAAAAATGAAGGCAATATTTGCAGTGAGATATTTAGCAAGAAATGCGTTTTTGTTTTTGATTTAAAAGATTATCAATTAAACTAAAGATTATGCAGGCAAATACTAAACTAATCCCTGCTAAACAGGTCATCGTCCAGCCACCGTGATTCCATGCAAAGATACCGAGTGCTGAACCACACGCGCCTCCAGTGAAATAGGCAGTCATATAAATGGCATTAATCCGTGATTTCGCATCAGGACGTAATCGGAAAATAATACTTTGATTGCTGGTATGTACCAGCGCTAAAGCCAATTGAATTAATGCAAACCCTAAAATATAGCTGAATAAGTAGGTTTGCCCGAAATAGAAAAAAATCCAACTCAGAATAAACAAAGCACAACCTATCCATGTGAGTTGATTGGTAAACCCTTGATCAGCATATTTGCCGATATATTGAGTTGATAAAGCACCAAAAATACCGACTAAAGTCACCATACCAATTAATAAATCTGGTAATTGATAGGCTGAGCTCAGCAGCAAAGCAATCGTGGAATATAAAATACTCACCGCTGCGAAAGCGAAGCCACCTGTGAGTGCTCTTAAAACTAGACGCTTTTCCTGTTTTAACAGTTTCCCCATCGAAATGAAAACTTGTCCATAATTCAGCTTCATTTTCATCACATAAGGTAAGCGGCTTTTTAATGCAAACGCGAGTAGTAGCATCAAAACACCACTCACCACATAGATAACTTTCCAGTGGAACAAATTGGAAAACAAACCTGCCAAGCTAGTAGAAAGTAAAATACCAACCAGTAAACCACTCATTAAAAAGCCGACGACTTCGCCTGTTTTCTCAGGCTGAACTGTCATGGTTGCCAAAGGAATCAAAACTTGTGCTGCGACAGAGAATAATCCAGCCATAACTGTACCCACCCAAAGCATGGGTAGATTGATAGAGAATGCACTGATAAATAATCCAACTGCACATAGTGCCATTAATAATGGAATAAATTTAGTTTTGTTAACCACATCTCCCATTGGAACAATAAACAGTAAACCAAGTGCATAAGACACTTGTGCAAAAGTGACGGTCAGTGCTGCTTGGCTTTGGCTGACTGAAAAGTATTGCTGGATAGAATGAATCAGCGGTTGACTATAATAGTTTGCACCTGCACACAAACCGCATGCTGCCGCCATAAACCAGAGTAAAGCTTTATTTTGACTAATATCTTGGGAGGTAGACATAATTTTCTCTTGGACAGATTTATGCGGTATAAGCAGTTGCTTCAATCTCAACTTGCATATCTTTCAGTGCTAGGCACGGTACTGGAATAAGTGTGCATACTGGCAAAGGAGATTTTTTCCATATATTAAGGATAGCATCTGTCAATATCTGAAGTTTTTCTGCATTGTGATCGACAATGAGTACGCGTAGAACTGCAATATCTTTGAACTTTGCTTGGGCTGAGTTAAGTGCTATTTCAATATTATAAAATACTTGTTGTAGTTGTTGGTCGAAATTTGGTGAAAGTTCACCTTTTTTATTTTCACCACCTTGCCCAGCAATATGAATAATTCGCATATTGGGTTGTATCACTACCACATGACTATAACCGTTTGGCGTTGGGTCATATAACGCTTCAGGGTTGATACATCTGAAGGCAGCGGTATCTATTGTAATCATTGCATAACCATCTGTTCGAATTGAGATATGTTAGTATCAAAGCTCAAGTTAACTAGAGGTCAAGCATATTTTGAAACAAGAGCAAGCACATTCTTGGTTGAGTATCGGTGAACTCGCAAAACGCAGTGGCGTAAGTGTGCCGACCATTCGTTTTTATGAAGAAAAAGAGTTGATTTGGGGAACTCGAACGGAGGGTAACCAACGTCGTTATCAGAGAGCAATGTTAAGACGTATTGCGATTATTAAAGCTGCCCAACAAGTAGGAATTAGTTTGCAGCAAATTAAACAAACCTTTATGACTTTACCTAAACAACAAGTAGCGACAAAAAAAGATTGGCAAGTCATGTCACAACAATGGCAAGGACAACTTGATCAGCAAATTATGATGTTGCTCCAGTTACGCCAGCAATTAGATCAATGTATTGGTTGTGGTTGTTTGTCTCTGGAACAATGTCCACTCCGAAATCCAGATGATTGCCTTGCAGAAAAGGCAATGGGCGCGCATTTTCAGGAAATTTTATTTTTATTAAATCAGAAAAATATTACGATAGATTAAATAAACGATATTTTGCACTAATTTTGTGCGGTTTTCGTGGTTTGGTTAGACAAAGTTATACAAATATCACTTGAAAAAATGCCAATTCAAATTTTTACATTTATTTTTAATAGTACTCATCTGTGATAATACAAAGCGACCTACAAATATTCATAAGTCAATTTATATGCTTATTCACACAAAATTAGAGCTGTATCCGAAACGCAAGAGTCGCACTAAAAACGCTATAAAAGTTTAAATAAGCCAATACTTCTGATGAATTGCATGCTTATGATGCAAATTCAAATCAATAATTAATAGCATGACTGTCAATACAGCATTAGACGTAGGGATAGGCTATTTGCTATTCAATGAAGATGAGACTAGACCTAATTTTTATTTATTAAATGTTAGGACTGTTGTCAAAAAATGTTCGATAAAGATAGCAGTAGATCGGTCAATGTTTCTGAGTAATCAGACTTTCCGATATTGCTTGTAAAGATGAAGTAATTTTCTTTATAAGCAGACAAACATACTGATTATACAAGTTGTAAACATTAATCTGAATCATCAGTTCAAAATATAGGTATTTATTAAATAAATATTGGGTGGAATTTTAAAAAAGTTCCATTAGAATCCAAAATTCAACAAAGAATACTCCTGGGGGAAACATTGCGACTCGCGATGTTTACTTAAGAAAAACTAGCTTGAGGAACGCTCATGCAGATCGGAATCCCAACCGAAACTGTTGCAGGTGAAAGTCGTGTAGCGGCAACACCAGAAACAGTTAAGAAGTTGATTAACGCAGGTCATAGCATTGTCATTCAACGTGGCGCTGGTGTTAAAGCAGCCTATATTGACAGTGCATATGAACAAGTTGGCGCAACTATTACGGACGATGCTTATACAGGCAGCCAGATTGTTTTGAAGGTACGTGCTCCTAGCGGTGACGAAATTCAAAAACTTGCGGCGAATACGGCTGTTATTGCAATGTTTGACCCTTACCGCAATCCAGAATTAGACCAATTTGCTGCTCAGCAAGTGTCTGCTTTTGCTTTAGAGTTACTTCCACGTACACTTTCACGTGCACAAAATATGGATGTACTTTCTTCTCAAGCAAACTTGGCGGGCTATAAATCTGTATTGTTAGCTGCGGCTGAATATCAACGTATGTTCCCAATGTTAATGACTGCTGCGGGTACCGTAAAACCTGCGCGTGTTGTGATCATGGGTGTTGGTGTTGCTGGTCTTCAAGCAATTGCGACTGCAAAACGTTTAGGTGCGGTTGTGGAAGCAACTGACTTACGTCCAACGGCTAAAGAACAAGTTGAGTCTTTAGGCGGTAAATGGTTAGACGTACCAATGTCAGATGAAGAAAAACAACGTGCTGCTGAAGCTGCGAAAAGTGGTTATGGTTGGCAGCCAGGTGAGCAATACATCAAAGATCAAGCTGCGATTGTAGATAAAGCTGTATCAAATGCTGACATCGTAATCACCACTGCATTGATTCCAGGTCGTAATGCTCCGCGTTTAATTAAAGCTGAAACCGTTGCCAAAATGAAACCGGGCTCTGTCATTTTAGATATGGCAGTTGAAACTGGCGGTAACGTTGAAGGTTCTAAAGAAGGCGAAACTGTTGTTACTGAAAATGGCGTGAAAATTTTGGGTATTCCAAATATTCCAGGCACAGTTGCAACAGAAGCATCTGCATTGTATGCACGTAACGTTTTCAATTTCCTTGAAACATTATTCGACAAAGACAAAAACTTTGCGATTAATCCAGAAGAAGAAATCCAAAAAGCGTTACTCGTGACTCATGGCGGTCAAGTACTGCTCAAGCGCGGTTAAGGAGAGTTCTCATGGTTGAAACGATTACAATTTTCGTCCTTGCTATCTTCGTGGGTTATTACGTGGTTTGGGGTGTAACACCTGCTTTACATACACCACTTATGGCAGTAACCAATGCGTTGTCTTCAATTATTGTTGTTGGAGCAATGATCCAAACTGTGGGTATGCCAGTGATTGGGTTAGATGCAAATGTTGCATTTCAAAGCGTAAACGTTGTCAGTGTCCTTGGTGCGATTGCGGTGTTTTTGGCAAGTATCAATATCTTTGGTGGCTTTGCTGTAACTGCGCGTATGCTTGAAATGTTCAAGCCAAAGCAAAAGAAAAAAGAGGGCTAATCGATGGAATTTATTCGAGACTATGCGGAATGGTTCTACCTGATCGGTGCCGTCCTTTTTATCTTAACCTTACGTGGTTTATCAGGTCCTAAGACTGCGATTGCAGGTAACCGTTACGGCATGATCGCTATGGCGATTGCTGTAGCAACAACCTTCTTTGTTGCAGAACATCCTGTGGTTTGGATGATCGTTGGTGCGATGGTGCTTGGTGGTGTAGTTGGTATCGCTCGTGCGCGAACTGTACCGATGACACAAATGCCTGAAACAGTTGCATTAATGCACTCATTGGTTGGTTTGGCTGCGGTATTAATTGCGATTGCTGCAATTTTGCATAACAACCAATTGACAGCATTATTTGCTGAAAATGAAGCTGCGTTAACAGCTGCTGGCGTACAACATGCTCACATGAGTAAGGTTCATTTATTTGAATTGTTTGTTGGTTGCTTTGTTGGTGCGATTACCTTTACTGCATCTGTATTTGCTTACGGTAAATTAGCTGCCAAGAAATGGGCAAAAACCATTTCTGGTGCATGGGTTAAACCTGTTCAAGCGCTTATCTTTATTGCAATGCTTGCAGCAGGCATCATGTTCTTCTTAACGAATAATATGACTGCTTTCTGGGCCATGACAGCTCTAGCACTTGCATTTGGTTGGGTTTGGATTTCGCCAGTGGGCGGTGGTGATATGCCAGTTGTGGTATCACTTTTGAACTCATTCTCAGGTTGGGCAGCAGCAGGTATTGGTTTCACACTTGAAAACAATATGTTGATCGTTGCTGGTTCGCTTGTTGGTTCTTCTGGTGCAATTCTTTCTTACATCATGTGTAAGGCGATGAACCGTTCAATCATCAACGTATTGTTTGGTGGTGCGATGGGTGGTACTGCAGTTGCATCAGCAGATAAAGGCGAGCAAGTTCAACGTAATCACCGTTCTGGTTCAGCAGATGACGCAGGCTTCCTGATGTCAAATGCCGATAGTGTTGTGATTGTACCGGGTTATGGTATGGCACAAGGTCGTGCACAGAATGCGGTGAAAGAATTGTGTGAAATCTTAAAAGAGCAGGGCGTAAAAGTTCGCTTCGCGATTCACCCAGTTGCTGGTCGTATGCCTGGTCACATGAACGTATTGTTAGCAGAAGCAGATGTCGCGTATGAAGACATCTTGGAAATGGATGAGATTAACTCAGACTTCCCTGCAACAGACGTAGTACTTGTGATTGGTGCGAATGACGTAGTAAACCCTGCGGCGAAAGACGATCCGACATCACCGATTTATGGTATGCCTATTCTTGAAGCGCATAAAGCACGTACCATCATGGTGATCAAGCGTTCTATGGCAACAGGTTATGCTGGCTTAGACAACGATTTGTTCTATAATGAAAAAACCATGATGATCTTCGGTGATGCGAAGAAAGTTGTTGAAGATATGACGAAAGCAATCAATGGTGGTGGTCACTAATCTGACCTCGCTCAAGATTGTAAAAGCCACCCTCGGGTGGCTTTTTTATTACTTGAAAAAATGACTATATCTTATAAGCTAATACATACTGATAATAATGCTCTAATTCATATCTTTACATCATGATTGAAGTCACAGTTCAAGAAGCACATGAAGACTATCCAATAAAAAAGATTATATTTAATGATTTAGATATTGGGATGGAGCGATCTATTTGGGTATCTTCCAAAATTACCTGCTTAGATAAAGATAATAATTTTATCTATGAAGAAATCACTATAATTAATCGTTTAAACAGAGTTGGTACAATTGAAATCTATGCAGGAGAAAATTATAAATTAGTTGCCTATCAAGAACTTCCAAATGATAGAACAAAGAATATTTCTAGAGTAGATAATTATATTTTGATGGATGATAAATTTATATTGATGGGGGTTGATGTAATTGAATTTAATGAAGATTTGTTAGGATCTAGAACTAATCACTTCGATAAAAATGGAAATTTATATTATTATAAAATAAGTAATTATGAACTACACCATTCTCAAGAATATGATAAGGACGGTAAGGAGCTAGGTTTTTGGAACCTGCATTTTATGGAGTGTGAAGATATTTATAGAACTGCACATAGTGTAACTCGTGAGTTGGAACAGCTTGTAATTGAAAAATATAGAATTAATGATTAATGTTTGTAGAGAAACTATTGACGATCAAGAATCTGATCTCATTTGAATTGTAAAAAGCCGCCTAATGATCTGATTCCAAAAAGTTGGACAGTTGGTTAGGCGGCTTTTTTATTTGACTTATTTTAGATACTTTTCTACAAGACCTATGGATTGAGCATAGAGATCACGTGCAAGCTGTTGGTTTTTAGCATGTGCTGATTTCCAGTCTGGCATATGTGCACTAACATATTCGCCATTGCGGTTTGCCCAACTATCTCCAATGGCCATTTCAGTGATGAGTTTTGCGGGAACTGAAGTAGGCACTAAACCTATTTTCATAACTTCATAAACAGGTTTTGGTAGTTCTCTGTAAATATCTGATGCAACACCGCCAGGATGCAATGCGTTATTGGTAATGGTGGTGCCTGCCATTTTTTCAGCCAGTGCATTGCTGAATAAAAGATTCGCTAACTTAGACTGCCCATAATAAAACAGCGGATTGTAAAAACCTTCTGCACGGAACTTATTAGGTTTGATTGAACCTGCCCAATGTGCAATTGAAGCAAGATGTACAATACGAGCTTGAGCTGATTTTTCTAATACTGGGAGTAGTTTTTGAGTCAAAAGAAAGTGACCGAGATAATTCACCCCAAATTGTTGTTCAAAACCATCAACGGTGAGTTGTTTGGTTTTGGCAAATAGACCAGCATTGTTAATTAATACATCCAGATTGCCATAGCGATCAGCAATTTGATTGGCAGCTTTATTTGTATTTTCTAGACTGTTTAGATCTAAGGAAATAAGATCAACTTGCCCTTGACCCAATGCACGTAATTTATCTTGAGCAGCTTGTGCTTTTTGTGGATTACGACAAGCAAGAATGACATGTTGCCCTTGTTTGACCAATTGCTCAGCAGTTGCGAAACCGATTCCTGTATTCGCGCCTGTAATCAAAACTTTCATCTATATACTCCTTTGCTACTTTTTATTTCTGAGTTTTCAAAGCAATCCTATAGTGCTTTAAATTTGACAATTTGTCATGTCAAATTTTACAAATGAAAGACTCAACTTTGATTATGAAAATACGGACTTATAGAAAGTGAATAGATGATTGAAGAATATGTATATTGCATATGAGCTAAAGCTGCTTAATTCTATTGAGAACAAATATAAATCACAGAAAGTATAAAATAATTATATAAACGTTTTGGCATTGTCTTTGCATCGAATTACTTGGTCTTACTTGGGGAATTCAATGAAAAGTATAATTTTTATTTTGCCATTCTTATTATTTCTCTCATCTCAAACTTCGGCGCAAACAGCACCCAATATTCAAGAAATTCGTATCTCGCTTGATAGTGTTTGGGTGGTAGTAGGAGGTATTTTGGTTTTTTTTATGCAGGCTGGATTTGCACTTATTGAGAGTGGCTCAGTTCGTAGTAAAAATACCGTTAATGTGTTAATGAAAAACTATATGGATACCTGTATTGGGGGATTGGTATTTTGGTTATTTGGTTTCGGTCTCATGTTTGGGTTGAATCAAACGGGCTGGATAGGTCTGAGTCATTTTATGCCGGATCAAATGGATGATTGGCATTGGAATTTGTTGTTCTTTCAGATGATGTTCGCTGCCACTGCGACCACAATTGCAAGTGGTGCGATGGCTGAACGTATCCATTTTGTTGCTTATGTGGTGAGCGCAATTTTAGTAAGTGGTGTGATCTACCCAGTGTTTGGCAGTTGGGCGTGGGGCAGTTTATTTGGTGGTGATGGTTGGCTAAAAGCCTTGGGGTTTGTTGATTTTGCGGGTTCAACTGTGGTGCACTCAATCGGTGGTTGGGTTGCACTTGCAGGTATTATCGTATTGGGGCCACGTTTAGGTAGATTTGGTCGTAAAGGACAAAGCCATTTTTTAGCAGGGCATAGTTTACCATTGGTTGCTTTAGGTGGATTTATTCTCTGGTTTGCATGGTTTGGTTTTAATGCAGCATCGACTGTTTCTGCAAGTGTAAGTATTGGTCGGATTGCATTAAACACTCATTTGGCGGCATGCGCTGCGGCTGTAACCTACATGATTCTGGCACTAGCACAATCAAAAGCTGTGTTGATGCGCAGTACCATTAATGCATCATTAGGCGGGCTGGTCGCTATTACAGCTGGTTGTGCCACCATGTCACCCATTTATGCAGTTTTAACTGGTGCTGTGGCTGGTTTTCTGATGAGTTTTGTTCCTTATTTAATTGAAAAAATGCAGTTAGATGATGTTGTAGATGCTGTTGCAGTACATGGTGTATGTGGCGCATGGGGAACACTTGCGGCGGGGATATTCTTTGAAAGCAATATATTCAATTTAGACATCATTTCAATCCAAGCACTAGGGGTGGGGGCTGGATTCCTTTGGGGGTTTGGTGTTGCTTTAATTATGTTTAAAGTTTTAGATAAGATTTTAGGTGGCTTAAGAGTTTCGCAACAACACGAGCAACGTGGTTTGGACTATACCGAACACGCAGAATTGTCTTATCCAGAGTTTCAAAGAGATTTAACTTTTGAAACAGACAATATTACGCATCGTCATTAACAGAGGAGTTGCTATGGCTGAGTTAACGATCGAGCAAAAGCGTTTGGCTGTGGAGAAGGGACTCGCACAATTTTTACCTGAAACTGTTTTACAGCGTGTTTTAAAATATTGGGAGACTGAATATGGTCATCAGCCTTCTTTTGTTTTAAATCGATTCTTAAATGAAATTTGTACCAATGATGAACTTCGTCAACAACGCAAGGAAATGTTGCGCCAAGTTTTGCACGAAATATCGGTAGTAGAAAAGCAACAACGATTAAAGGTTAAGAAAGAAGATGCTGCTGTTATTGAATCAAATTTAAATGAGCTTGGTTTATTTGAAGTGTTTTATGATTTTATTATGGAGGTTTTAAAAGCAGTCAGTCGAGATGATTATCTTGAATTTGTTGAGGAAATCCAAACCAAGATGAAAAAACATCGGCAATTGGCACAGTTTTTTTATGTTGCAGGCTCGGAGCGAAAATGTTTAATGCAAATTCCACAAGAGATGTATAGTGTAATGATCACGATGTTATATGTGATTTATTGCGACTTTTATGGACCTGTAAAAGCTGATCAATTGTATGCTCTAACTAAAAATCAGATAAAGTTGAAGAATCCAGAGATTGATTTTAAACAATTATTGTAGAAATGAAAAAGCGACCAATTGGGTCGCTTTTTGTAGAACTTTAAGCTACTGATTCAGGCGCGCGCCATAAGCTTTCAAGATCATAAAATTTACGAGCTGTAGGTAACATCACATGAACAACGACGAAACCTAAATCAATTAAGATCCATTCAGCATCGCGTTCACCTTCGACACCGATTGGACGAAAACCTGCTTTACGTGCTTCATCAGCAACGTTATCAGCAAGTGCTTTAACGTGACGTGTTGAAGTACCGCTTGCAATCACAATTGCATCGGCAACATTACTGATAGAACTTACATCAAGTTCAAGAATATCTTTGGCTTTTACATCAGTGAGGGCTTCATGTACAACTTTTAAACAAGCATGTACATCTTTGTTAGCTGTTTTGATTTTTAGGTCGTGAGAATTAGAAGCGCTGGGCGATGGTTCTAAATTCATAGAGGGTATATTTTCCTGACAATTGCTCATCGTTAAATATACCGTTTTTCTCTAGAAAATTCAAATTTTAGCCGTAACAGTTTATGTATTCACATCATTTGAAAAGTATTTCTTTTTCCATGCAAATGATTGATCTGATTGATATTGTGGTCTGTATTCCGCACCGATAAAACCTTGATAGTCACTTTGAAGTAACCAGTCAAAAATCTGTTTATACGCGATGCTACCTGTATCTGGTTCATGACGATTTGGACAATCTGCAAATTGAATATGTCCAATTTGATGCAAATTTTCTTGTAAGCCAGCCAAAACATCTTCACCCATCATCGCCATATGATAGCAATCGTATTGCATTTTCAGTGCTGGATGATTAATTGCTTCCAACATTTCTTGTGCTTGTGCAATATTTTGGACAAGAAAACGCTGCATATCTGTGCCATTAATCATTTCAAAAACAGGTTCAATGCCTTGCTCAGATAATAGATGACAAGCAAGCTTTAGATTGCTAGATAGGGTATTTAGGCAGGGTAAAAGGTCTGCATCTAAAGGTTGTTTACCTGCCAGAATGTTTACTCGAGGGACATTCAATGCAGTGGCATAGCGAATAGCTAGCTCAAGTGCATGATGAAATTCAACTTCTTTACCAGGAATACCTGCTAAACCATTCCCGCCTTGCATCAAGTCCCCAGCAGGAACATTAATCAGACATAAGGATAAATTGTATTGTTCCAATTGATTTTGAATATCAATAATTTCTAATTCATAAGGGAATTGAATTTCAACATGCTGAAAGCCATGTGCATGTGCTAAGGCAAAACGCTCAATTAAAGGCACTTCAGTAAAAATCATGGATAAATTGACGGCAAGATTACTCATGTTCAAACTCCCTGAAATAATAAGTTTAAATTATTGTTCTATATATTGAATGATAGTTGCTAAATCATTCTCGGCAAAGCCATTTTCTTGGTGAGCTTGTAACTGTGTGAGTGCTTTTTGTGCAACAGGTATCTTTAAATTAAAATTTTGTGCTAGATGTAAAGCATTGTTAAGATCTTTTGATAGTGTTTGCACTTTCCATTGTACTGGTTCGAATGTGTGGGTGGCCATACGAGGTGCTAAAATCTGGAATGGTTTCGAATCAGCGAACCCTCCAGCCAGCGCTGGCGCGAGTAGTGTTGTATCAACGCCTGCATGCTGAGCGAGTGCGACTGCTTCAGCAATCAACGTGCTATTTGCTGCCACAATCAGTTGATTACAAATCTTAGTGGCTTGTCCAGTTCCTGTATCACCCATACGAGTCACTCGCTGAGACAGCACTTGATAAATAGGCGCTAACATTTGAATTTTTTGCGCATTACCGCCTGCAAAAATGACCAACGTACCTTGTTCCGCACCCATCGTTCCACCTGATACGGGTGAGTCAATCCAAGTGACATGTTGCTGTTGAGCTGATTGAGCCAGTTCTTGAGTGGCTGATACGGATAGACTGGAAAAATCAACGATGATTTGTTCAGCCACCAAATGGGGTTTGATTTGACTATATACACTTTGAACAGCTTTATCATCCGCTAAACAAGTCAAAATAATCGGATAATTTCCAATATTTTCAAAAGTTAATGCCTGAGCACCTTGCTGAATAAGCGGTTCACATGCTTGTGGGCTGCGATTCCATACAGCTACCTTATAGCCTGCGTCAAGCAAGCGGGTAGTCATACGAGTACCCATTAAACCCATACCTAAAAAAGCGATTGGTGTTTGATGATCGATGTGCATAGAGAAACTCAATAACCTCAGTATTTTGATTTAAACTTTTCGTTGAAAATAGGACGTTTGGAAATGTGATTGGTCGTCTATGTAATATAAGTGTTTAAAGTTTACATAGCTTAATTCAGTGATGAAGAATCTTAATATCTTTGGTAGACCTTAGCCTGATTTTTTATTGATGAAAAGTAACAAAATCCTTTATTGAACAGAGGCTAGGTTCATATTACCTCTGTGCAACAAGTGACCTTGATACCATCCATCCACCATAACTGATAAGGCGAAGGGTGTTATTTATATTGTCTTGGTAAAAACTCAATTTCAGGATTTTTATCTTTCTTACGCGCAAGAGCACTATTTTTACCTAACAGTAATTTGAGTTGCCAAAGTTTCTCTAGGCGAAGCGATTTTTCAGGTTGATGTTCCATCGCATCTAAGACACGTTTCGCTGCCATAATTGCATCAGGAGAACGTTGTAAAATTTCTTGTGCAATCGTATTTGCTTTTGCTAATGGATCGTTATCTAAGTGTGTGACTAAACCAATTTTTTTGGCATATTCAGCATCGAAAATACGAGCAGTAAGCGTCAGCTCTTTTGCTAAATCAACACCAATCAAGCCTTTTAATGAGCGTGTTAAACCCATATCAGGAACCAATCCCCAACGACTTTCCATGATTGACATTTGAGTGCTTGGCGTTGCAATACGGATATCAGAAGCCAGCGCAAGTTGCATACCTGCACCAAAGCAGTAACCTTCAATGGCTGCAATGACAGGAATAGGTAAGTTTTGCCAAATAAGAAAAGCTTTTTGAAATAGACTTTGTCCTGGCTTGATCAGTTCCCAAGCTGCAAAAGCTGTATTTTTAGGATTGTTGAGGTCTGATAGGTCGATACCTGCACTAAATACCTGAGCTTCGCCTGTTAAAATGACACAACGAATTGAGCGATCTTTTTCAATTTTTTTTGCAGTTGCAACCAATTCTTTTAATAACGCAAAACTCATTGCATTACGTTTGTCTGGTCGATTTAAAGAAACTGTTGCAATGCCATTGTTCTTTTCAATACGTAAAAGTGCCATTTGCCATACTCTTATTGTGTTTGATGGTGGCAGCATAGCATGAGTCTTTCATGCGAAACATGACACCACAGTCACATTAACTGTCGTGAGAGTGTAAGACCAAATTAGCAGCTTGTCTCACTTGTTCAATTGCCGTATTTAACTCGTTAAAACGATGATTGGTTTCCCGAATAAAGCTATCGTCGGCTTTACGACGTTCTTTGCGTAGCGTAGAAACAAATTGCTCAAACTCACCAGAAACGTGCTGTAGATTGGGTGTGCCAACATAGCGAGTTGCACCATAAAGACGGTGTAATACATGTTCCAACTGTGGGAAATCTTCCATCTCTATCAGTTGCTGCATTTCAGTCAACTCTGTATCAAAACTATCCACTAACATACCCAGTAAGTCTTGTGCCAAGTCTTCTTTATTGGCTGCCAGTTGCACACTTTGTTGCCAATTTAAAATTTGTGGATCAATCGATTCAGTCGGTCGTTTTTGTTCAATATTGACAGGTTGAGAGCTAAAATTATTTTTGGTCCAATGTGTGAGGATTTGAATAATCTGTTCCATTTGAATCGGTTTGGTCACATAGTCATTCATGCCAACTTTGAGTAATTTTTGTTTTTCATCAGCAAGAGCATGTGCTGTTAGCGCAATGATCGGCAGTTGCATACCCGTATCTAATGTCGATTCTAAAGAGCGAATCGCGCGTGTAGTATCAATACCGGACATAACAGGCATTTGAATGTCCATAAAGACTAAATCAAATGGAGGTGATTTCTGTTCAATCCGTTCTTGAATGATATCAATTGCTTTTTGTCCACTAAGTGCTTTAGTGGTGGTTACGTTTAACTCACCCAATAATGCTTCAAGCACAATTAAGTTGGGTAGGTGATCATCAACCGCCAAGACATGTAAGCCCTGACCATTAAAATCTTCTTCTTCCTGTTCAAAAATAGGTTGATTGCCCAGTAATTGAATCAGTTCACGACGACTCAATGGTTGGTACAGAGGACGAGCACGGTATTCATTGAGCATGTTTGGTTCAAGGCTCATTTGATAACCATAAACAGCTAAATGACCTTGATAACGTTGTCTGATTTCTTTGAGCAATGCTTCGGTATCACCACTATGATCAACAATAAGCCATGTGTTTTCTTGCTGATTAAGATGATTTAATCGACTGAATAAATCTAAAATTGACTGCGTCTCAATATGTGAGACACGATAATTTTCTAGATATGAACGTAGCACACTCGCAGTTGCAGGATGCGCTAGATATGACACCACTTGTAAGTGATCAAAATGAGGATGTTCAACAAATTCATTTTGTTCTTCAACTTTAAACGATGCAGTAAACCAAAAGGTCGAACCTTTTTCTGTTGGTGCACGTTCTTGATTGTCTTCAAAGCCAATCTGACCGTGCATCAAATGCACCAGTTGCTTCGAAATCGCTAAGCCTAAACCCGTTCCACCAAATTGACGTGTAACCGAAGCATCTCCTTGCGAGAAAGATTCAAAAAGTTTTTTACGATCTGTACCACTGAGTCCGATACCACTGTCTTGCACACTAAAATGTAGTAAGCATTGTCCTATTTCATCATCTTCCATGCGAACGCGAACAATAATTTCACCATCAGGTGTGAATTTGATGGCATTAGAAATAAGGTTGGTCAGAATTTGCTTAAAGCGTAATGCATCGCCGACGACATGCTGTGGAATATTTTCAGCGTAGTAAAATGCCATGTTGATATGTTTTTGTGCCGCCAACGGCGAAAGCATATCCATCACATCAAAGATGGCTTCTTCAAGATCAAAAGGGGCTGTTTCGAGTTCTAATTTTCCTGCATCAATTTTGGAAAAATCTAATACATCGTTAATCAATGCCAACAGATGAGCAGAAGATTTTCGTATAGTTTGCAGATATAAATTTTGTTCATTACTCAGGTTTTGTTGACGTAGCAACAAGTGGATAAAGCCATCAATACTATTTAGTGGTGTTCTAAGTTCATGACTGATATTTGCTAGAAAGACCGACTTGGATTGGTTTGATGAAATCGCTTGGTCACGCGCTTGACGATAAGTAATATTTTGAACTTCAAGAGTATCTAATGTGCGGCGGAGATCTTCTTCGGTTTGTTCTGTGTGTTCTTTTAATTCTAGAAAGCTAAAATGTAAGCGTTTGACTACGTTAGCAATATCACGCTGCAATAGACGTAGCTCGCCAGTACTATTGACGACAATATGCTGGTCTAAGGTGTCTGCATTTAAACGTTGCATTTGCATCCGAATTTCATAAAGCGGAGCAAGCCAGCGACGCGAGAAAACATTTAAGCAAAAAAGCAAAATTAGTAAGGTAATTAATCCTGTTGCAACGAGAGATAATAGAATCTTATAACGCGCAAGTTCCAAAGGTTGATTATCAAGTTCAATCATCAACCAAACTGGGTTTGAATTATTTTTATCTAGT
>Ga0209599_10000112_pt1 | contig 59740 bp, 86 predicted proteins | sample Shrwel_input2_FT_FD_187534 | JGI IMG/M metagenome (GOLD analysis project Ga0209599, IMG submission 187534) | Subsurface microbial communities from deep shales in Ohio, USA - Utica-3 well 1 S input2 FT (SPAdes) (version 2) ...
TAGAACCACCCTCTGCTACATCACCTTGATCGGCAGCGGCAGCGGCGTTAGCTCCTGCGGCGGCGGCAGCAGAAGGAGAAGCCCCACTAACAGTAGCATCAGCAGCGGCCTGTGATGCTGCCCCTTGTGCTTCAGCAGACATGCCATTAGCGGCGGCGGCAGCAGCGGCAGAAGCAGCAGCGGAGGCAGCAGCGCCACCTGTACCGGACGGACCTGTGGTGGCGGCTGCTGTTGTTACACCTTCATTATTTGCTGCTGCTGTGGTATCAGAAACAGCAACGTTGAAATTCATAGCGGCTTGGGCGTTTGCGAAGTTTGATAGCCCGGTCAACCCCTTACCAGCCTGTGCTCCGAAGGCAGGGGATAAACCAAATGCCATAGCTAAAGCAGCACCTGCCATAGAACCAGTAGTGGTGCTAGTCTCATTAGCAACAGCAAACCCTTCTTCTCCGATACTGAACCCCGGTGACGATGGCGCAGCGGAAGCACCTTCACCATCACTAGCACCACCACCATCAGTAGGTTGTGGAGTGGATGTACCCTCACCAGTTGTAGGAGTAGGTGTAGTAGTGGTCAAATCAGATGTTCGAACCCTATATCCTTGAGGAATAGCCAACTGAGGTTTACCATTGATGAATGGAATATAAATAGTTTGACCAGCATCATTGGTCATTGCTACCATTTCAAAGCCGCGAATGGGAGCATCACGGTAGAGTTCTTTATTTGCAGTGCCACCAATATAAGTATCTTGACTCGTGGCTGCAACAGTTTGAGAACTAGGTGATGTATTGCGATAGAACTGTGCATTAGATGGGGACACATTACCACCAACTTGGTATTTACGAACATCACCACCTGCTGAGTATTCTTGTTTACCTTCTTCACCAATAATGGAATCAATCTCAGACGAGAAAGTTTCATCATCCATCTCGTCTTCTCCACCATGTAAAGCTTCAGCGTCTTCAACTTCTTCAGCATTACCCATCTGACCAATATCGTTCATACGCTTAAGACCAGCCTTGGCTTTGTCACGCATCATCATTAGCTTTTCCAAACCAATGTATCGGACTACATCGGCTGGAATGACAAACTCGCCCTCGCTAAGTTTAGCGTCAATGTCATCTCTCACTTCCTCTGCCATAGCACCGGGTGGTACATCATTGCCAGAAACTGGATCGACTGTGCCACCTTCTTGCATGACACCACCTTCAGCAAGCATATTGTTCATTTGATTAGCCAGCATTGATTTCATCCTTTAGATATTTGAGATGACGCAATGCAGCAATTGCACCTTGCGCCTTAAACATTTGTTGCAGGTCTGTTGCCTGTTCAAGATTGCGTTGTTCTTGCTTGATGTCATAGTCAAGCTTTTCAACAAAGGCATCCCACAGATGAGGACTGTTTAGCATACCTTTGAGCTTTGGAAGGAACGGCTTATCCATCATTACATCCCTGCTGGCATCTGTGGAGGTGCAGCGCTAAAGCCTTGCTCTTGCGGAGTCGGAGCAGCACCAACACCGATGTTACCGCCACCACCACCTGTCATGTCTGCAACACCGGGAGGACCGCCAGCACCCGGCACAGGTGGAGCACCTTCAGCGGGAGCGCCACCAGCAGGGGCAGGCGGTTGCATCAACGCAGCTTGACGAGCAGCCTCTTCCATATTGTTAGAGACTTTATCGGGATCGAGGTCCATCGACTTAGCAATCTCACGAACAATGTAGGGCATCTTAGCGAAGGGCATCAATGTTGGAGTGGAAACAATCTGCATGAATTGCATCAAGCGCTGGCTTCTCACTTCGTTAGCCATCAACGATTCTGTACCACGAGCATTAACTTCCAAGTCACCTTTGATTTCAGGGTCGAAGTCAAACTGCATATTGAAGTTGAAGAACGCCTTACCCAACGGAGCAAGCAAGTAGTCGTCAACGTTCTTAATCACTGTCTTGATGGAACCGCTGGCAGCATTCATCAGCATCGAAATGCCGGACGCTGTACGACCAACACCACTCACACCAGTTTGACCATGAGCGAACGATGGCATACCTGTTGATTCATCGGCAAGCTGACGAGCCTTGTCAAACATCTGAAGGTTCTCTTGAGACACGTTAGGAAACTTTGTACCAAACAAAGCTTGACCGGGAGCACCACCTTGACGACGAAACACTTTACCGGGATAGACGCTCATGTCTTGACCGGGCACAAGGTTGGTTTCATCAATCTCGAAAACAAGGTTGCCTGACAAGACTCCGTTGTCCACTGCCATACGCATGAAACCATTCATTAAGGTTTGAGTGTCGTCCATATTCTCAGCGACACCAACACCTGCCAGAGAGTAGGGGTTAAGTTCGTAAGGGACAGCGTAGTATGGAATCTTGGCTGGCTTAAAAGGATTCAACACAAGGCGAATAATCTTACCGTTGCAATACCAAATGTTAGCTTGCATTTCTCCTTCAAAATCTTCAGGTACTTTAATGTCATTGTCTTCAAGCAACTCAATATCGACGTTGCCCCAATACTCCAACACTTCAAAGCGATCAACACTAGATGTTAGTGCGTAATCCTTCAGAGTGTCTTCCCAATACTTCTTAGTATAGCCTTCACCGCCTGCAATGATTTCATCAATGACATTGCTACGGAAGTGAGGACGCTTCTTCAAAGCACGAAGCTGTGTGCGTGACATCTTGTGACGCTCAATGACGTATTGGCATTCGTCTGTGTTGTTAGCGTCAGCATCCCAATAGAAGTTCCAGATGGAAACGTGTGATGCTTCTGGTACTGTCTTGATTGTTGGCTTGTATTCGCCGTCTTCAGCCCAACTAGGATATTCTTTGTTGACAGCAAACGGACCCTTCATCACACCTGTACCGAACAGTGCCATTTCAAAGCCTGACAAACGCAGATGCTTACTTGCACCACTCTCGTCAAGCTGGTCATGAATTTTCTTCTCCATTTTCTTAGCTGCCACCATAGCAGGATAGAAAGTGACAGAAGTGGCTGTGGTGCCCGGTCCCTTCTTCAGACCCGGTAGGTCTTTCAAGTCATCCTTCATCGCCCCCAACATCTCTTCAAGCTTGTCGAGGTCAAAATCATTACCGATAGTGGCAGCGCCTTCTTCACCAAATGGAATAGCTGGCGCAGCAGGTGCAGCTTTGGGATCGAAGTGAACAGAATCAACAACACCTTCGGGTAATACCGATGGGTCAATGCTCAGCGGAAACTTGTTGTTAGAAAACAACACATCGATGATTTGACCATACGCTGCCAACACCTTAGTCTTGGTAACTTTAACAAACACACGAGACTTCTCTGTAGAGAGAAACTGCACATCAGGACCATACAGACCGCGATAGTTGCGATAGGCTTTGAGCCAACGTGTTTCATCAGTGCGACGAGCCTCTTCAGACCTAGAGTATCGTTCTTGAATAAACGATATTAGTCCACCAGCTTTGAAGGAGTCTTCTCCACCTTTAGTGTCATCCAGTGCCAATACTTTATCTGTTGTAGGTTTATCAATTAGTGCCATAGTGTTTCCGTGTTAGAACGTCAATGTGTAAAGGTATAACATGTTAGTACCCCATTGTGGGATCGGCAATAGTCATACCTGTGTGTTGTGAAGCAGGATCAAAATCAAATAACCCACTGCGAGGTCGAGACATAATACCATAACGCAATGCGTCATAAGTGTGGTCATTTGAAACCTTAGTATTGATATCCTCGTTGTTAGTCTTATCAATAGGTAATGTAGGTAGATCAGCAATGATCTGTGTACATGTGTTGAAGAACACCATACGAGGTGCTTCTGTATACTGGTCAATCTGTAGACGGCGGTGTACTTCGTTCTTTCCAGCAACTCTACTACCAGCACTACGATCTGCTGGTCGCCATCTGCAACCCTTTAAGATCATTCGTTCAGCAATAGAGGGTCCAGTGTCGCCACGTTTCGCCCAACATGAGCTATCAAGCACACCATATCGTATTTTTTCACCCTCTTCGGCATTCAAAACGCTTATAGCTAGGTCTTCTGCCAACAATTTAGTTACGTAAAGTTCTCGGTAGACAACCAAACTGTCATCAGGCGCTACAGCAAACCACAAAACAGCGCTATAGCTACCATATCCGTAGTCACAAGACCTAAATCTAGGCCAACTATTGGGTATAGCGAAGGGTTCTACTACGTGAATGGCTCTATTGAACTCCGAAAACGCTGCACCTTCAGCAATGTCCCAGTTTCCCTCAAGCAATTGCTTACGCTGGTGCTCCGGTAGAGACAACAACATGGTTTCATAGTCACCAGACTCAGCCAAATAGGGATTGTCTGCCAGCTTAGCCGATATAAACTTGCGTTTGAACAGTGGCAAGCCTTCTTTGGTGTGTCCTTTAGGGTAGACCAGCGTCTGTCCTGTATCAATGTCGGTGGCATAGAAGCTTTTGCCGGGTGGTGAAGGGACAATGAACATCTTCCTAACCCATTGATGACCGGGACCACCGGGGTTGGTGGTAGCTCTCATAAACACAGGCAGATCAGGCGCTGCTGTACGCAGACGAGAGCGCATGTAGTTGTAGGCAAACGGTGTAGGCCACTGTGTTAGCTCGTCCCAAGCGATGTAGGAGAACGACAAACCCTGATAACGCATAACGTCTTCGTCACGGTCAAGATAGGACATCCACAACTTGCCACCACTTGGATGCTGCCATTGCATCTTACGTTCGCTCCACTTGATACCGGGATATATCTTAGGATACATCTCTTGCGATTTCCAAATGAGTTCACGTAGCTCTTCTGTTGTGTGACGAAGAATCAATCCAGAGAATTGTGGATGGGCAATGTAACGTAAAGGATCGGCAAGAATGGCATAGCTCTTACCACCACCAGCCGCACCACCATATAACACCTCACGCTCAGGAGCAGCTAGGAAGGCTGTCTGAGGGCCGGGGTTGGGTTTGAATATGATGTTCTCATACTCAACAGGCTCAACTATCGGTGCTGTTGTCGGAGAAGGTGGAGCTAAATTGGACGAATCGATCACTACCGAAGAAGCTGTCTTGTCCGGTGCCTGTTCTTTTTTCGTACTCTTGCGCTTTCTTAAGGGCTTTTTCGTACCTGTCGGCAAGCTCTCGATAAGTAGAGGACTTACGTCTTTGGGACTGTTCACTCTTAATCCTCTTCATTAAACCAACATGACTTATTTCTCTACCAGTCACAGTAGTGAGCCAAGCCGATACCTGCCTCAAGCTATATTGCTTCAAATGCTTCTTAGCTTTCTCAAGCGCCTCAATCTCTAAAGCTACAGGAACTAGCCAGCCATCATCGGTTTCATCAGCTACATACCCGAACGGAATAGTTCGGCCAAGTCTTGGTATCTTAACATACTCTTTAGCATCTTTGGGTTGCGGTAGTATGAAGACACCTAAACCAAAGTCATACTTGGTAGTGTCAACTTCAATCATTCTTCTTCGCGTTCCTTAGCAGGCAATATCATGACACCACCTGTGCTACTCTCCACTTGCACCTTCTCGGTCTTCACCAATCCAGCACGGTCAAGCAAGTCTTTAGCAGCCGACATCTTCTCTTTGAGGCCAAGCTCTGTAGGATCGTCAATGGCATTGATCATAGCCACCGCAGCCTTTGGAGCCGCCATAGCAATGTAAAGCTGTGTAGCCTCAATGATCTCTTCCTTCAAAGAGTTGGTGAGTTGTCTGCGGCTATAGCCTTCAGAGAAGCCTGCCATCTTCATAGCTTGGTTGATGTTGCCATTGGCATCAGCAAACAACACCTCAAGGAATCGTTTATGTTGTTCTGTAAGTTCTTTTTTAGCCATAGTTTTCTATTGTTAAAGTGCTGTTACAAATTGTTCTTTTACTTTGATTGATATTGTGATTGAACTTACAACTGAAGAAAGACCTCTAATGAAATCTCCCGGTTGCAGAATAAAACCATCAGTTAGTTGAAGAATACTATTGGGATACATCTTCACTTGATTGGCAATTTTGTAATAGGTAGAAGTTGATGACTCATACCATTCAAGAGAAAATGTAACAGTGGCTGAAGATGTATTGGAAATAATAATGCTATCAACACTGCTTTCAAATCGTGGTGGTGCTATATAGATAGTGCTGTTGGTAAGTAATAGTTCTTTACCAAATGTTTTATTTTTAGTTGGCATAATTATTGAGTCGTCAAATCATAGAATGAAATAGCACCCCATGCATCACCAGAAGGAGTGGCATCTAGTGTACGAATAGCCAATGTGTAAATGTCACTGACACCTGCAATGGTTGAACCAAGCTGCAAATCCCAATTATAACCAGCATCCACCCGTGCCGCGCTTTTGTTTTGTGAGGTGGCAGATACGTACTCTTGATCTACAACTACCCCACCTGTAAGCGCCGTAGCCGTCTGATCAAACTGCACGTTGGTACTAACTGTGGATGCCCATGATGCACCAGTCAAGGTAGCATTTTTAAGGATTACAACCTCATAATTTTGTGTAACCGTAGGAAAAGCCTGACCCTTGGTCAAAAGCACCACAGCCCCGAGCCTGCCTGCCACCAAACGGACGGATACTAGAGGAACAAACGTAGAGCTAAACCCGGTCCGTTCGGTTGTTCTAGATGCAGTATAGTTTGCTGACTGAGCGTTGTAACCACCCTCCGACATAACCGATGAGCAAATCTGCTTGAGCGTAGCAGCCACCGCTGAAGTCGAAGTAATCTCGTATCGTATAGGCAAGATGGCCGTAGTCATATACGTGGCAGTGATTTCGTTAGCGTTGGTGAAGGTGTGGCAGATAACATATTGTCCATTGATAATGAACCCACATCGCACCGATCCAACACCAAGCCATTCAAAATCCATCCACAAAATCTGTGACTTGGTTGAATCAAGGGTGTACCCTGATGCACCTGTACCGTCCAGCTTATCGCCGTTCCATGCGCTTTGAGGTATAGACCTAGCATCGCTTACAGAACCCGTTACATAAGAGCGCAACACAAAAGAGTTGGTGCCGTCAATGCGTTGAAAGAACACGCCGTTCTGTTCGTTGAAATATCCAACACGCTGTGTTAAATTCAAACTCATGCTGCCGTCCATACAGAACGTAGCCAATATCAACAATCCTTTACCGGGTTGGTAAGGAAAGCTACGATAGGTTTGACGAATCACAGAGCCAACACCTCCTGCTGTGACAGACATATTCAGCGTAGACTCATTAACTTGATAGGCAGTTGCACCTGTTCCGGTTAATGCAGTGTCGTATTGTGCGTCAGTCGTATATCGGTTCTGACTATCGAATAGAGTGTAAGGTTGACTGACACGAATCCTACCAAAAGCATCTGTGTTAGTACCACCAATGCTGACAGTGTTTCCGTCATCAGCAATGCGTACAACTTCTGGATAATGCGTAATGCTCATTTTTTCTTCTTAGCCACTTTAGCTTCAGACAATGCAATGGCGATAGCTTGCTTAGGATTCTTAACAACAGGACCGCCTTTACCGCTGTGCAGCCCTTTGTCTTTGAACTCGCCCATCACTTTAGCCACTTTAGCTGTTTGTTTCTTAGTTTGTTTCATTTCTTCTTAGCCTTCATTGGCTTACCAACACCAATCATGATGGCGACAACAGGCTTGCCACCCTTGCCTTCTTTGGCAAGACACTTACCAGCACCCTTGCATTTAGCAGGAGTGGGACAGCCTTCGCAGGGCTTGAACGCTTTCTTTGTAGCCATGATGTTTTTCCTTTAACGGTGCTTAGCCGTCTTCTTAGCAATGCTCTTTGGTTGAGCAACAAATTGTTTACCTTGAGCCTTGCCTTCACGCTTAGCTTTGGTAGTGGCGGCATACTCTGCCGATGTCAAACTCTTAATTGCAGCTTTGGGTAGATAGCGCTCCCCCGTATCAGAGGAACGCTTTCCAGACTTGGTTGTCCACTCTTGGTCTGTCCAGTCTTTGAGAGATTTCTGTGAAGCTTTCATATCAGTCTCTGTAGCCACCGCCAGCAGCTTTATACTTCTTAGCAACAAGCTGAGCCTTACGAGCCGACCATTCACCAGCGCCAGTGCCCTGTGTTGCAGCAGACTTAACCTGCGACACAATTTGCTTACGCAATGTTGGCTTGGTGTAGTTGTTTGCAGCGTTCACTTTAGACTTGGTAGCCATTACTTCTTAGCCTTCTGTGCAGGTGGTACTGATGCTCCACAATTAGCCATACCGCCTTTGGCAAGCTTCAGTTGCTTCTTAGCCTTATCGACTTCTTCAGCACTAACCTTCTCACCAAGCTTTAGTTGCTTCTTAGCAGCTTCAACTTTGCTGTCGGCTTTGTCTTCACGGCGAGTGAGGCCACGCTCTTTGTTGAGGAAGTCACGCAAACTAAGACCAGACTCTTCCAACTCTTTCTTGCTGACAACACGTTCTTTCTTTGCAGGCAAACGCTTAGTGGCATCATCATCTACAGCAGGAGGAAACATATCTGGAGGACCAAAACGAGCATCACGCTCAGCCTTCGTCATCTTGCTGTAGGGATCGCTTCGATATTCCTTCTCAGGCTTCTCTGCTTTCTCTTCAACAAACTTCCGAGCACGAGCACGGGTGTCGTCGTCAATGTTCTTGTTAGCAGCCATATTACTTCTTCTTAGCTTTCATAGCAGCACCACCCTTAGCCATGTTGGTAGCTGTACGGCTACCACGCATTGGCAACTCTTTAGCAACAGCACCACCATACATCATTTTCTTAACAGCAGGTTTAGCAACAGCACCACCCTTAGCCAGCTTCACACCAGCCTTCATAGCGCCCTTCTCTTCCAGCTTCACAGCTTCATCGAGATAGGTGTTACGCACGTCCTGTGGCAGACTCTTGTCCTTTGCCATCTCACGCAATTTAGCAACCTTAGCTGCTGCTGTCATTTGATTCATAGCCATTACATTTTTCCTTTAACAAAAATAGAGGCCACGCCTCAACGTCAGAGTTATAGCACCCATTGCTACATCTCACCACTTTTCTCGGTTGGCCCAATATGCTGCCGACATCTTACCCTTTGCAATGTTAGCAGCATGACGAGCTTTAAAGGCTTCGTTGCGCTTACTGCCGTCTGGACTGCCTGTAACACCAGCCTGTCCAAAGCGAATGAGCTTCACTTTGTCACCCTCTTTAGCCAACACAGCATGACTCTTTGTTGGATGATCTGGTGTTGCTTTGGGCTTGTTGTAGCCGCTAAACTCTTCATTGCCTTTTTTGATTGCCATATCAATATCGTCCTTTACCACATGTCAGGCCAGTGAAGATTGTTCTTTGATAAATTCTCCGCTGCCGTTGTGACTCTTAAATTATGCTCATTATGTAAACCGCAAACTTTTTTACTCTTTAACGGTACTATGTGATCAACATGCATGTTCAATCCCACACTGGAGAACAAAGCTGCCACTTCGTAGATACCATCAACGAAATCTTTGTTAGACCATGCAGGGGTAGCTTTGATTTTTCTAGCTTTTCTTTCAGCATTGGTTGCACGTACACGAGGCACGTTGTCTTTCTTCCAAGCTGCATTCAACACTTTGACATGGTCAATGTTGTCTGTTCGCCACTGTTTCTTGTAAGCCGATAAGCGATCTTTATTTTTATCAGCATACAACACATCATTAGCACGAATCTTTTCTTTGTTGTTCTCTCTATACAATCTATCTAAAATAGATCGACAACTTTTACACTCGGAGGCTTTACCGTCTTTGTTTCTCGCGTTTCCTGAAAACAAACCAATGTCTTTAGTTTCTTTGCAACGATAACACACTTTAACATCAGTCATACTTGACTCCTTCGTACCTGTTACGTGATCTTCGGTCTCTCCAACCTTCATCGCGCATAGCCTTCTCTACAACATCTAAAGGGAAGTAGTAGCCACTATGCTTCTCTAAAGCTGCTCTGACGTAATAAACATCACTGTGCGGTATGTGTAGGTTGTCTAGTTGGTTGCGATGCAACGCTTTAAACACACTTGATGCAACAGAATAAGGGGGACTATCTAGCATCCCTTTAGCTTCTACCGCTTCTCTATTTAACAAAATATTCATATGCTTCTATATAGGTCTTTATAGCTGCCTATCTATAGATGTGTAGGCTAGTTATAAAAGAGTATATCGCTAAACAACAACAAAGTAAACAAAAGAAGATAAATATAACAAATATCTATAGTTGGTATCTTCACAGTCGATTTTGTGTTAGCGGCTTTATAGCTTCATAGTCTATGTTTAGTATTTGATGATTGTCTATAACAGTCTGTTAGCATAGAACAACATCAATTTATGTACCCTATGTCATCTATGCTCTCTGCATCACTACATTGTCTACATAGCCCCAAGCCCCAATACCCCTATGTTATATCGACACGTAAAATGTTGTCAAGCGATATATTTGCATATGTTGTTTTGCTGCAACATAGTGTAGCTAAATGGTAGTAGTTGCTGCATTGTAAGCTGTCAACTGTTATAAGCCTATGTTTTCACAGTTTGTTTTCTGTAGTGGAATAGCCTGCTTTATCTGAAACGCATAAATGGTCCTGTAGGGGGGTATTGTAGGGACAAGGTAGGGTAGTAGCGACCCTGTGTAGTTAAGCGATTGTAGGGGCTGTGTAGGCTATGGGTGGGCTACATCATATACGGATGAAGCGTTTTAGACGATGGTGGTTAACAGGTCTGAAAAAGCTCTTCCGTGGTCTTCGCTGTATACAAATAGCGCCCCACCCCCCACTGGCCCACGCATGGGCCGCATAGCGCTGCGCTGCACAGGCATGAATGCATAGGCATACATTGCAGCGCTGGTGGATAATGCATGCGTTGTGCATTACACCATGCATACATATTCTTCAATGAATTCAAAGACTTAGGCGCATATGAGCAACTGATTCAAAAACAGTTGTCTGAGTTGTTGAGAATGATTCTCATTACGGTTTTTACTGACCAGTGAGTCAGTAAGTGAGGCGGTATACAATCATCGTTCCTCAAAGCACACCCCCCATCGACAGAGTCCTGCATCACCCACCCACATGTGAGAAAGACCCTTTGCCGATTGTGGTCTAATAGCCCTACAGTTGACAGGGCCATTGCAAAGTCTGCATAATTGAGGCCATGACAACATCGTCATACAAACTACCGAAGGTAAACAACATGTTCTTGATAATTTCCCTCACATCACTCACCATTGCTTTGTACATGATGCAAGCTGAAATTGCTTTGCAACTGAAGAAAACCTTCGGTTTCATGACAATCGGTCAAGGCTTCAAAAAGCGTCATTACACATTCACCTACAGCGAAGCAGCACAATGGGCAGCATGCTATGATGCAGCGACTGTGTATAAGCGTGGCAACTTCGTTGCAGCAAAGCGTTTCAAATAACCCCATGCTTGACAGGGCTTTTCCGAAGTCGATATAATTGAGGCCATGCAGCAATTTCGCTGTGTCACTTACCGAAGGTAAACACCATGAGCAAACCAACTGGATACGTAGTATACGAAGGCCCATCGTTGATTGATGGTAGCCCGATTGTCGCCATTGCCTTGACGAAGTCAAGTAATGCAAAAACGGCTGACATGATACAGACATACATCATCCGTGGCGATATGGACCCCCGTGATGCATCCAAAAGCGGTGCCGATGTTGCAATTTGTGGCACATGTCCTCACCGTGGTACAGCCACCGATGACCCTACAGCGAAGCTGGCAAAGAATCGTAGCTGTTACGTAGTAATTGGACAGGGTCCGGTCATTGTTTACAAGGGTTTCGTTGCTGGCAAGTATCCAAAAGCTGAAAGCTTAGCAGCTATCGGCAAAGGTCGTATGGTCAGAATCGGCACCTACGGTGATGGTGCTGCTGTGCCAGCTTCGGTGTGGAATGAGTTGATCAGCGAAGCTGAAGGACACACAGGATACAGCCACCAAGTCAACACCGAAGGTGCTGCGTTTGATGCATCGTTGTACATGGAATCGGTTGAATCGGTCACTGCAGCTTCGCTGTCTTGGAGCTTGGGTCGCCGTACATTCCGCATCGTTGCCAACGTCAATGACATCATCCGTGGCAGTGAGATTGTGTGTCCTGCCACTGCCGAAGGCGGTGCCAAGACGACATGTGAGAAGTGTGGGCTGTGTGCTGGTAGCAGCGTGAAAGCCAAGTCCATCGCTGTTGTGGCACATGGCTCAGGTGCTAAGTATGTAATGTGAGACAATGCTTCCCCTTCGGGGGAGGCTTTGCAAAGTCCCTACTGTTGACAGGGGTTTTGCAAAGTCTGTATAATTGAAAGCATCGGTGCATCGCCACCAACAAATGTTCTTTAAAAACTAGGTGTGGTGTCAGTATGGCATGTGACAGATGCCTGAAATAGACCAGCGTGATTCAAGGCACGTAACATCCTTGTCTGACCATAGCACATGGTTGTGAAAATGTGCATAGGGACTACATCATGGCATCGGGGTCGGTGCTATATGATGTGGCTTTCATAAGCTTTGTGGCACAGGGTTACAGAGTTTATACCAAGCCTTCCTAAAGGAAACAAAACATGCAGTGGAATCTTGAAAATCTCAACGTCACTGCTGTCTATCTTGACAGCATTCCAGTTGCTGGCATGGTGACATTGTCCCGTGTCAGATATGGTGGTGAAGTATCACATCACATCACTCTCACATCACCCATCACTGTGTATGGCACAGTGCGTGACAGCGTTATCGTTGATCACAAACACATTCAAACTATTTCTTCTTCCTGAAAGGAAACAAATGTACACAACACGACGAAGCGGTTTCGACCGTGACGATGCCCGTCTGCACTACAAACAACTACAGACACGTAAGTTGACAAAGCTTCCCCGTGTCGGTGACAAAGTGGTGATGAACGACACCAAGGATGCACAGGTCTACACAGTCGTCGAAGTGTATAGCGCATCTTGTGCCACTCGTATGATGGTTCAGCTCACTTACATCAGCGAGTTTGGCAAACTGTGTAGCTGTGGCGCTGTTGATTCGTCACTGTTGCTAACACCCCTTAACTATTCCTGAAAGGAAATACACATGAAAGTATTCGTCTACTTCAACCTGCACCGCAAATGCTTCAGCATCAAAGCGCTTGAGGGCAAGAACAAGGGCCGTGTCGTGGCACACCGTGATGATGTGCTGTTGTTCGATGCCACCTTCAAGGTGTCCGAAGCTGGTCGTCAACGTGTCCTTCGTGAACGTAAAAAGAACGTTCATGCTGGTGTTGTCGGTCACTGGGATGATGCTGTCGATGTGACACATGACAGGGTGCTGCGTTATGGTCAAGCCATCACCTACAACCCATACAAGTATGACAGCTTCGTTCACTACTACGGTGAGCATCCATGCAAGACAGGTCGTCTTGTGGCACTATCTGTGACAACCTACAACGAGAACAAACGTTCTCACATCAGTGTTTGGAATTGACCAGACGAGCTAGTCTGACAGCGCTTTGTAATGCTATTGCATCAGTAGCATTACTGACTCACTGTCGAGTCGTCCTGAAAGGAAACATATGAAAATCGCAGACTTCATCGCCCAAAGCAAGGGCAAATTCATCACCGTCAACTTCATCAAGAAAGATGGCACAGCCCGTACACTGAATGGTCGTATTGGTGTGACGAAGCACTTGAAGGGTGGCACAAGCACTATCAACCACAGCAAGTATCTTGTGTTGTTTGACATGCACACCGCAGGGTATCGCTGTGTCAACAAAGACACCATTGTGTCAGTGACATGTGAAGGACTCACCATCAACAACAACACTATGGTGGCCTAACATGCCAAGCATCAACAAAATCATGGCCTTTGAAGAAGGCACAATGACAGAAGACGAAATCATCGACTTCATTCAAGATGGTATCAGTCAAGGATGGGTGTGGTGCTTGCAAGGCTTCTATGGTCGTACAGCACAGGCTCTCATTGATTGTGGTTATTGCACTGCAAAGGAAAACACATGAAAACATTCACCATCACAATGTACTCAGACCCCGGTCATGGATGGGGTAAGGTTCGCAAGGATGTGTTGACCAACCTCGGCATCGCCGACAAAATCACACGATACAGCTACCAGCGTGGCGACTATGCCTACCTTGAAGAAGACTGTGACCTGACCACCCTGTGCATGGCACTGACTGAGCGAGACACTCGGGTCAAGTTTGTTGAGAAGCGCAGCGAACGTGACAGCAAGATTCGCAGCTATGAAAGGTATGAATATGGCTTTGAAAGTATGGCCGTTCCCCCCGTTCCCTAACCCACTCGACACAGGCCGGAAACGTCCTCCCTTCAACCCCAACAACCATGAGGATGCACCGCTATGAGCATCACCAGACACACCCCCATCGCTGTATTCTGTGGTGCTTTGCTACTCTCAACAGCATCATGTGAGCATCAACCTGTACCATCTCCTGCTGTGGCTGCTGAGTGGTGTTGCCTGTTGAAGAACACCTACCATGAAGCCCGTGGTGAGGGTGTTGCTGGTATGCAAGCAGTTGCTGCTGTCACACTGAACAGGGCAGCACAGACAGGTAAGTCTGTTTGTGATGTTGTCTATGCTCATAAGCAATTCAGTTGGACGAACACAGCGAAGGGGCGCAACAAGCCCATCGAAGGCGACACATCTGTGCTGTATGCTGTTGTGGCACAGGCTATGTCAGGCACTATGCAGGACATTACAGGTGGTGCTACCCACTACCACACTAAGCAGGTCAAACCTGTGTGGCGTAAGGCATTGAACAAGGTTGTTGTTATAAACAATCACATTTTTTATAAAGATAAACTATGAACGATAACAATTTGCATGAAACGTCAATGAAACAAACACGTAGCCGTGGTCGTCCCTCATTCGCTGAGAAGGCTGAGCCATCCCTGCGTGACACCTTCTCGCTGGAAGTGATGAAGGGTGTGCTTGCCTCTGGTGTAACTGTGTCAGACCCGCTTGAGCTTAGCCGCTACTGCTACAAGATAGCTGATGCACTGGTGAAGGTGAGGGATGAATAGCACGTCCCGTGACATACCCTACACAGTAGGTAGGATGCACGGACTACGTAACCTACCTGCACATCCACACCTCTTCCCCACTGGTACTTGGGAAGCCCTGCAATACAGACAAGGCTACATCGATGGTGCTGTAGCTTTGGAAAACGATATTGAAAGAGAAACAAAATGATTAACGAGATAGATATTGCAGACTTTGATGTGTTGCCAGTGCGTGAGTTGTACAAGGTGAAGCCTCGTAGCTACATCAAGCTGCCGTGGATGGATGGCACAGGTATTGATGAAGTGTTGTTTTTTGACCACATCGATGGTATGTACAGTTATTGCCTGAACATGAAAGATCAAGTGATACATTTGCAAGCATGGGCAGAGGTTGCACCGCTTGTGAAGAAAGCAAAGCCCGACTAAACTGTAGGGTTTTCTGAACAACTTATTTGACAAGTTGTTTGGAAAGCCTTTACACTGAAGGCCCAACTCGGCAGCAATGCCACCTACTAAGGAAACACATCATGGCAAATCACGTCATCTTCTCCCGTAACATCGACAACTCTGCTCTGACACTTGAGCAGATACATCATCGTGCTCCCGCCGCATTCAGCGTCACCAAATCTGACCGCTTGACAGACCGTTACATCTCCCTCAACACCAGCGATGTGCTGCCTGTCATGGCAGACTATGGGTATGTACCGACACAGGCTGCACAAAAACGTAGCCGTACTGCCAGCCCAATGCATGCTGCTCACATGTTGGCGTTCAGTAAGGTGGTTGACCTTGCCACCGCCGATGACATTCGCCCTGAAATCATTCTCTACAACTCACACGATGGTACAGGCTCGGTGAAGCTCTTCGCTGGTGCATTCCGTTTCATCTGCTCCAACGGCATCGTGGCTGGTGATGGCTTTCAGTCTCGCATCTATCACAGCAGAGCACTTCTTGGCTTCGAAGAGATGTTGCGTAACACTGTGGCTACCCTGCCTGAGTTGATGGGCCGCATTGACAGGATGCGTGGTGTGTCGCTGTCCACTGGTGATGTACATGACATGGCAATTGCTGGTGTTGCTACCCGTTGGGCAGACTACACAGGTCAAGTCAAGGGTGCTTATGCTGTGGCACAGACTGTCAAGGATGTGATGAGTGTACGCCGTAATGGTGACGAGGGCTACGATGCATGGACTGTGTTCAACCGCATCCAAGAAGGTGTTGTTCGTGGCAATGCAATGATCAGGTCCATCACTGACGTGCATCCCGAAGGTGTGATGCGTAAGGCTCGGCCTGTCAACTCCATCAAGGAAGCTGTGCGTATCAACGGTCAGCTATGGGACATTGCCGAATCAGCAATTGCTTGATGTTATGATATACCTATAGACAGAGATGCTGCAACTCGCACTTGATAGCATCGACAGTGAAGCCTATTAAGGCTACCAACGCAGCAATGCAACGGACGATGTGCGAGATCGTTCGGGTAGTCTTAGTAGGCTTTTTTGTTTATAGGCATTTATTCATGACAAATAAAGTGTGTACGAAATGTAAAGAAACAAAAGATGTTTCATTATTTTTCAAAGCTGTGAGCAACAAGTCTGGATATGGTTCTTGGTGTAAGGAATGTAAAAGTTTTGCCAACAAGGAATACAACAGACTCAATAAAGAAAAAGTGTATGCAAGAACAAAAGCATACTCAAAAGACAGACCTGAAATGAGAAGGAAGGCATGGTTAAAGTTTACATACGAGATGAGTGTTGACCAGTACGATCATCTTCGGAAGTTGCAAGATTACAAGTGTGCCATTTGTGGATTACATGAGTCTGAAAATCTCAAAGAAAAACTTTACATTGATCACGATCATTCAACGTCCAAGGTGAGAGGATTACTATGTCACTTTTGTAATTCTGCATTGGGTAAATTCAAAGACGATCCTGCATTGCTCCGACGAGCAGCACAGTATCTTGAAATGACAACATCGAAAGCGGATGCTGGCAATATTGTGGGTTCATCCACGACCAGTGCAGCGAGTAGATGTTGATGGCCTTAACCGCTATGGGGTTCTTCTGGTTAGACAATCGGTGACAGCATGGAGAGACATGCAACTAACACAACAACACAGGGTATGTATGAATCAAAACAACGCTATCGGTATGTTCATGGGTCTGTTCATCGGTGATGCACTTGGTGCGCCATTGGAATTCACTGAGCCTAACACTGGCTCCCCACTCAAGGACATGATCGGTGGTGGTGTTCATGAGACAGCACCGGGAGAGTGGACAGACGATGGTGCTATGGCAATGGCTATCGCTGATGCCTACCTGACATACAAACGCTTTGCTCCCGGCATCATTGCACAAAACTTCAAACAGTGGAGAAACAATGGAACATTCGGCACTCGCAATTATTGTTTTGATATTGGAACTACTACTGCTGAAGCGCTGAGCGCATCGTCCAACAAGCGTCCCTATGGTGGCTCTTGTGCATTGATGACAGACGGTAACGGTGCGATCATGCGAATGGCTCCACACATCCTGTTCAACCACAACAACAAGACAATGGCGATTGCTGAGTCTGTTGCTGGTGGACTCATCACTCACGGTACAGGTAAGTGTGTTGTCTACAGCGCTGCACTGGCTGAAGAGTTGTTCGATGGTTCATACCCTGCCAACCAAGACCTGTTCGACAAAGGCATCGAGGAAGAGAGCGGCACAGTGATGGGATGTTATGCATCGGCATGGAACTCCATCTGTGCAACACACTCCTTTGAAGACGCTCTCATCCACGCTGTCAACAAAGGCGGTGACGCTGATACAGTTGGTGCTGTGACAGGTATGATTGCTGGTCGTATCTATGGCTACGATGCCATCCCTCAGCGCTGGCTTGACAAGCTGGTTGACCACGACAAGTTGTTGGCGACAGCAACTATGCTTTACAACATGGGTGATGTATGACTGTGAGACTAACCAGAGATGGCACAGCCATTGTTGACACCGAATACTACTGGCAACCCATTGCAACATGCCCAAGGTCTGCGAAGGTGCAGCTATTGAGTGTGCATGGTGTTGCTGTGTATGGTGAGTTGCGTAGTGATGATAAATTCTGGACACATTGGGCACCGTTGCCTAAGAAACCTAAAGAGGAAAGCAAATGACTGACAAAGAAACAATGAAGTTGGCGCTGGAGGCTGCATACCTTGCAGGATTTAACGCAAGTGGCGAAGGCTACAACGGTGAATATGGGATTGATTGCCCTGAAGAAAACGCCATCTGGAAAAAAGACAGAGACAACGAACTCACCGCCATCAAGCAAGCCCTTGCACAGCAGGAACCTTTGGAATACTGGAACGCAGTTGAGGGTTGGGTAAAGATTGATGAGGTGCGTGAGCACTTTGATTCCGTTGGCTGCGGCACGATCTACAAAACTTCTGGTGATGGTCGTGTGCCTCTTACCGCAGCACAGCAGGGGCTTTTGAAGTGGACAATGCCGCAGGGCTGGTGGATAGTGGAATCAACACCTAGCGCATTAAACATGTGGCCTGCCAACGAGGACATACTGCTCGGCGCAGCACTTGCACAGCCAGCACCCGACTACGCTTGGCCCACCGTTGCCGACTATGAAAAGGACGTAGGCTTTGAAGTCAATGAGGCTTTCAAGATGGCTTGGGCGATGGCACGAACAACCAATGCCCTGTTTACTTAGGAGAAGAACACATGAAACGCCCCATTGAGTCAGATTACACAAGCCACGTTGCATACGCACGGGCGTTTGAAGAATACTGCGATTTCCTTCCACAACTTGCGCAGGAGCCTGTGGAAACGTGGGAAGACCTGCACAACGCACTGCAACGCATTGACACAGCAGCAGTTGGGCTACCTACTTTTGAGGTGCGTCACGAGGGGGGATTAGACGCGGTTGTGCAAAACATTGTGGATGCAATTGTTGCTTTGCATGAGGATCGCACCACCCCGCCCGAAGCACAGCGCACGCCTCTGACACACAAAGAAATTTGGAGTGCAATTCGACCACTTACAAAATCAGACGAAGTTTGTAAATCATTAATTGATGTAAGTATGGATGAATACCGAGCCATCGAAGCCGCCCACGGCATTAAGGAGAACACATGACCAACGAACAATTTCTTGTTTTGGCGGGTTGCATTTGGCTTGCCCCACACATGCCAAAGCATTTTGCTCAAATCGGCACCAGCGTCGTGTTTATTGTGGCTACCGTAATTGGATCGGGGTGGAAGTTATGAGAGACACGATAGACATGGCCCGTGAAGCTGGCGCAGATATTGGAACATCTGGCAGATGGTTGATGACGCAAGCAGAACTTGACAGACTTGTCGCCCTTGTCCGTGCTGATGAGCGTAACCGCACATGGACGCAAGAGCATTGGACTGATTACGAGCGCAACATTGCGGCAACAGAGCGTGAGGCGTGTGCGAAGCTGATTGAGTCGCGCAAGACCGGCGCGAACGAATTGATGGACGCTGTGCGTGATATGGAAGCAAGAGCCATCCGGGCAAGATCAGCAGGTGAGCCACGCACCCCCGCAGATACTGCTGAGATTGAAGAAATTAAAGAGGAAAATCAACGCTGCTATGCAGCAAGGGGGCAAGCATGAAATCAACGACAGACATGGCTCGTGCAGTCTACGGCGCACACACCGAGTGGACTGGCGCACCGCTTGAACGGATTGAACAGCTCGTTGCCCTCGCCCGCGCTGATGAGCGTGAACAGGGCCAAAAGTGGTTTGACGCTGTGACAGCGCAGCACAAACAACTGATTCTTGCCGAGCGAGAGGCGTGTGCAAAGGTCGCTGATGGATTTATTGGTGGCGATGTGATTGCTGAACGCATCCGAAACAGGGGACAAGCATGAACATGATTACCGTAGACCAAGAGACATTAAAACGGATGATTGCACAAGCAGTCGAGGCCGAAAGAGAGGCGTGTGCAAGGGTATGTGACGACTTACCCACTCCTGAGCGCATGTCACTAGACAACGAATCTTTGTGGGAGGCTGCTACTTTGGACTGCGCTGACGCCATCCGAGCAAGGGGACAAGCATGAAAACCACGATAGACCTATGGCACAAAGTTTGGCCTGATCCGGGTGCGTTTGTCCGTGCGTCCGCGCAAGACCTTGAACGCATTGCCGATCTTGCCCGGGCCGATGAGCGTGAAGAGTGTGCAAAGGTATGTGAAGCACATGCGCCAACAACAACGCCGACATGGGTGTCTTACGCCGCCGCCATCCGAGCAAGGGGGAACACATGAACCTAGCCCGTTACATGCAGCGTGTTGACAATGACGGTGTCACCTACTACCGATACAACCCACCCGCCGATGCTGTTGAAGCCAACATTGTCAAGCGCATCAAGATAGGTACAAGCCTTGTCGATGCCATCAACTATTGCAACGAACAGAACGAGTTGATGGATGAGTGGAGACAGCATCACCGCTACCTCAAACACTTGACAGACAAGTCAACCGTCAACGACTTGACCAAGAGCTATGTCAACAGCCTTGAACACAGCAGGCTTGGCATCAAGACACGCTCAGACTATGCCTACTATCTCAAGCAATGGTATCAAGAACGCACAGCAGGGCAGGTGTTGTTGCACACAAGGCTTGGTAGTTTGACAACACCGATGTGTCAACAAATCTATGACACTCATGCGGGCAACAGCGTAAGCTTAGCCAACCATTCATTGGCTGTGTATCGATTGCTGTTTAGCTATGCTATCCGCAATGGTTTCTGCACCTTCAATCCCTTCACCAATGTGAAGCGTCAGACAGACCGACCACGCCGCACAGTGTGGACGAAGGAACACATCAAAGCTTTCATGGCTACAGCATTTAGCAAGTATGAATGGCGAAGCATTGGCCTCATTGTGTACACGGCGTACTGCGCCGCACAGCGCTTGGGTGATATGAGAATGCTGACATGGGATAGTTATGACATCAACACAGGGGTGTTGTCGTTGGAGCAGAGCAAGCGCAGGGCTAGGGTGGCTATACCACTACCAAAAGATTTGCAAGAGATGCTCAAGCAACAACATGTTGACCTGTCTTGGCAACCCTATATAATGCCAGCTTCAACGAAGAACACACCCAAGCCCTACAGCTTGCATCAGTTGAGCAAGGTGGGTAAGGTGGTGATGCAAGAGGCTGGACTACCCGATGAGTTGCAGCTAATGGACTTGCGTAGAACAGCCATCACCGAGATGGTTGAAGTTGGGGTGGCACTGACAAACGTCATGGCCCTGTCAGGGCATGCCACAGTGCATAGCCTTACACCGTATGTCAAACACACATTGAAGAGTGCTACAGTGGCACAGGAACTAAGAGGAATGGTATGAGCGCTTGGCTTATCGCAGCTATCGGTGTCGTGTACACCGTCATCGCAATTGATCTGTTGTTTAAAGGCAACACAGGACTTGGCTTAGCCTTTGTTGGCTATGCCATTGGTAACATCGGACTAACTATGGAAGCAATGAAACTATGAGTTTGAAAAACTTCCACAACACAACATCAATCATTAACAACTTCAACTATTTCAAACAGGAAAACAAATGACACACGCTGCTCTTAAAGAATTGGTAATGAAGGCTTCGGATTACATCAACAGGGGTATTCCGTTGAAGGACGTTATGTCTGATGCTGAAGTTGCACAAGCCATCAATGTTCTTGCTGACATTTACTATGTCACAGGAACCCCTCACCACGAAGGAGAAGATGAATGACAACGGCAAAACTTATTTGGGCAACACCAGATGCTGACAAACACATCGGTTATTGTGCCCGTGTCAGCAACCCCGGCAACCAAGACAACCCCAACGTGGCAGGGCTGCTCAACTATTGTGCAAAGAATAACCACTGGTCTGTATTTGAAATGGCTAATGCATGCATCGAAGTGTCCACCACCCGCGACATTGCACGACAACTATTGCGACACAGAAGCTTCAGCTTCCAAGAGTTCTCTCAAAGATATGCTGATGCTACACAGCTTGGTGAGTTTGCTATTCGCGAATGCCGAATGCAGGACAACAATAATAGGCAGAACTCTTTAGTCACTGACGACTTCGACCTCACTGTATGGTGGGCAGCAGCACAGGCTACGATGATTGCAGAGACTGAGTTTCTGTACAGCGAAGCGTTGAAGCGCGGCATTGCTAAAGAACAAGCCCGTGCTCTGTTGCCTGAAGGGTTGACACCATCTAAGCTGTACGTCAATGGCACTATGCGTAGCTGGATTACGTTCTTGCAAGCAAGGCTTGATGTAGCTACACAGAAGGAGCATCGACTGGTGGCACAGGATGTGTTGACTGTGTTGCGTGATGTTGCACCTGTTACTATGTCTGCTTTCTTTGGAGAACAAGCATGAACGATGAAAAATTGTTAGACTTTGTTGAGCAAAAGTTGATGTTGAAAATGTTTGACGGATGCGTCATTGATGATCATCTTGGTCGCAAGAAACACGATGTCAACTCATGGGCTGTCTCGTTGAGAGCTGACCAACTTAACCGTTTGTTGGATATGGCGAGAGTGGGAGTAACAACATGACCTGCAACTGCCACCCCTTGTCACCGTTCCATTGGCAACAACATCCCCGCCCTTCCATCTTCGCTGAAGACCCCACGTTCAAGGCTAAGCAGTCAGGCAAGACAGCATCACAGATCAGCACAGAGGTGGTCAAGCGTAAGCGTGATGAAGGCATTGAAGTTGGTACAATCTACGGCCTTAACAAAGAACGTGATGAAGCTTTGCTGCATGCCAAGCGCTTCCATTTTTTCAGTAAGGCTGGAACTAAATGAGTTTCATTCGCACTCACGTTGCCTGTCCTGCTTGTGGTAGCAGCGATGGTGCAAGCATTAACGCTGACGGCAGTACCTATTGCTTTGTCTGTTCAGTATTAACCCCCGGTACAGAAGGAATAGAAGTGATCGAACCCATTACACCAACAGTGTCTGACACAAGCTTCATCAAAGCATTCAACACAGGTGTGCCAGTGTCTGTGTCAGAAAGACGCATCACCAAAACAACGATGGAGAAGTATGGCACTGTCCGTGACAACGGCAAATACTACTTCCCCTACTACGACAAAGACTCTGTGCTGGTGGCAGCAAAGGTCCGACCTGTAGACCGCAAAGACTTCAGCGCTGTTGGCAACTGGAAAGCTGCAACACTGTACGGGCAGAACTTGTTCCCGTCCGGTGGTAAATATCTAACCATCACTGAAGGCGAGTTCGACGCACTGGCTGCATTCCAAATGACAGGATCGAAGTGGCCTGTTGTGTCCATCAGGAATGGTGCAGCTTCAGCATTGAAAGATTGCAAAGCCAACTACGAATACATCAACAGCTTTGAAACCATTGTTGTCTGCTTCGATGGTGATGAACCCGGCATCAAGGCTGCAAAGGAAGTGGCTGAGTTGTTCGGTAGCAAGTGCAAGATATTCAAACCCATGCCTGAGTTGAAGGATGCATGCGACTGGTTGTCAGCAAGCAAGGAAGCACAGTTTGTTGACCGCTGGTGGAGGTCTGAGCAATTTGTACCAGACGGTATTGTCTCTGGTAGTACGTTGTGGGATGTTGTATCTACACCAATGGCACCTGCCGATTGCAAGTATCCGTGGGATGGGTTGAACGAACTCACCTATGGCATCCGTCTTGGTGAACTTGTCACCATCACAGCAGGCTCAGGCTTGGGTAAGTCTCAGGTGTTGCGTGAGTTGGTGTGGCATCTGATTCAGAACACACCAGACAACATTGGCTTGATGTTCTTGGAAGAGAGTGTTCGTAAGACTGCACTGTCCATGATGTCGCTTGCTGCCAATGCACCGCTGCACCTACCCGATGCTGTTGTGTCTGATGAAGAACGTAAGAACGCATTCGATGCAACGCTTGGCACTGGACGACTGTACCTGTTCGACCATTTTGGAAGCACGAGCATTGAGAACATTATCAACCGTGTTCGCTATCTGGCAAAGGGTATGTCGTGCAAGTATGTATTCCTTGACCACTTGTCCATCATCATCTCAAGTCAAGAGAGTGGTGACGAACGCAAAGCCTTGGACGAAGTGATGACGAAGCTGCGTATGCTGGTGCAAGAAACCAACATCGCTCTCATCTTGGTCAGCCACTTGAAGCGTCCACCCGACAAGGGTCACGAGGAAGGTGCAGCTACATCGTTGGCTCAGCTTCGTGGGTCTGCTTCAATTGCACAGCTTAGCGACATGGTGTTGGGTCTGGAGCGTAACGGTCAAGCTGAAGACTTGATTGAACGCAACACTACACACGTCAGGGTTTTAAAGAACAGGTATAGTGGTGTCACTGGACCAGCTTGTCACTTGCTTTACAACAAAGAGACAGGTAGAATGTTCCAGACCGAAGTAGAACAGGACGTGTTATGAGCGAAGTAGAACAATACTGGAACGCCATCATCAAGAAGTGGCCTACACCGCAACCTAGCTACCACCAGCTAGACCCAATGGAACAGATGATGTTGATGCAATCGATCAACATCTTGTTGCAGATACTTAACAACCGGAGAACGTAATGAAAGCAATCATCGGCCCCTATGTAGAAGACAACACTCCACGTCAAGTTGACATCACCATTGATGAATACGACACATGGAGTATGGACCACACCCTAGCCCTCATCATCGTGCCAATGCTCAAGCAGTTGAAGGCCACGAAGCATGGTGCTCCATTGGTTGAGGACGAGTATGTACCAGAACATCTTCGCTCCACAGCAGCACCAGCTAAAGAGAATGAATGGGACATTGACGACAACCATTTCAAACGATGGGACTATGTACTTGATGAAATGATTTGGGCGATGGAACAGATTGTCGCTCATGACAATGAAAACCAGTTCTATGACATGTCTAATGTGAACGAGGAAGCTGAAATCATGGAGCAGATTGATGCCATCTTGTGTGACCGTGCTGGTCTTCAGAAACATCACGAACGTATTGCCAACGGCACTAAGCTATTCGGAATCTTTTTCAGCAGCCTCTGGGACTAACTATGAAAACCTATGCAGAACTTGAGCGTGATGCTTACATGGCAGGCAACACAACACTGGCTAAGCTTTATGCCCTGCTTGATGATGCTGAGCAGGAGTTGCTTAGTCGTGAGTACGGCGGCACATGACTACATGGCTAAACCGTTGCCTGATCGAAGGTGATCACATCGCTGTCTGCACCGACGAAGCAGACTACTATCGCACACTGAGATGTTTGAAGGTGCCTGTTGCAGATTGGGACAGGTGGTTGATGCAGGAATCATTGGCTACCACCCACTACTTCAACACACCAAAGGGCAACAGAGTTACTATCGTTTGTATTCCTGTTAAGCCCGATGCAGATGGTGTTGATGTTGCAACATTGTTGGTGCATGAAGCTGTACATGTGGTGCAGGAATATTTCAGGTACATTTGTGAAGACAATCCCGGCACTGAGATTGAGGCATACGCCATTCAGAATGTGAGTGCATCACTGATGAGAGCCTACCGTGATAAACTGTTTCCCCCAACAAAGAAGGAAAAGAAAGATGGATTACATTTGGGACATAGAGACATACAAGACAGCGTTCACGTTCTCAGCGATCAGTGCTGATGAGTCGCATGCTGTAGCGTTTGAGTGTTCACAACGAAAGAACGAAGCTGACCAGTTGTTCGATTTCCTTGACCACCTCAAGCGTAAGAAGCACAGGATGGTGGGGTACAACAACATAGGCTTTGACTACCCTGTGTTGCATGACTTGTTGTCTGTGCGTGACAAAGCCCTCACTGTATCTGGTAAGGCTGTAGCCACACGGGTGTACAAGAAGGCTCAATCAATCATCGGTAGTGATGACAGGTTCGGCCACCTTGTCCGTGACAACCAGTGTTACGTGCAACAGATTGACCTGTTCAAAATCATGCACTTCGACAACCCTGCAAGGGCTACATCATTGAAAGCGCTTGAATTCAACATGAAAGCTGACAGCATTGTTGACCTGCCATATGACCCGCACAGTGACTTGACGGATGATGAAGTTGAAGTGTTGCTTGCATACAACATGCATGATGTGAAGATGACGTTGTTGTTCTACAAAGAATGCCTGTCACAAATCACCTTCCGTGAAGAGTTGTCTGTTAAATACAACCGCAACTTTCTCAACCACAACGATACGAAGATCGGCAAAGACTACTTCATCATGAAGCTTGAAGAGAACATGCCCGGTAGTTGCTATCGTATTGGTAAGAAGGGTGAGCGTCACATCAATCAGACTAAGCGACCAGTCATCCACATTAAAGATTGTCTGTTCAACTACTACGACTTCCTGCGTCCTGAGTTCCAGCTTGTGATGGAGTGGTTTGCTGCACAGTCTTTGACAGAAACCAAAGGTGCGTTGTCTGACATTGAAGAGAGCGACCTTGGTGACTTAGCCGCCTATGCTGAGATGGTGACGAAGCGTCAGAAGTGGTTCAACAAACCAAGCGATGATGTTGTTGCTGGCTTCAAAGCTTTGCATCCAATGGGTTGGGTATCAGAGGAAGAGTTGAAGGCTAAGAAGAAGGGTGAGAAACAGTACAGCTATTGGAAGAACTGGAAAGTTGCAACCAACTTGAACGTTACAATCGGTGGCTTTCGTTTTGACTTCGGCACTGGTGGTATTCACGGGTCTGTTGAGAGCACCATCGTCAGTGACAGTGACACTCACATGATCATTGATGCTGACGTTGCATCCATGTATCCCAACATTGCCATTGCCAATCGCATCTACCCTGAGCACTTGTCTGAGAAGTTCTGTGACATCTATCAAGATGTGTACGAACAGCGTAAGAGTTACCCCAAGGGCAGCGCTGAGAACGCCATGCTGAAGCTTGCATTGAACGGTGTGTACGGGGATAGCAACAACAAGTACAGCCCCTTCTATGACCCTCAGTACACGATGGCAATCACCATCAACGGTCAGCTTAGCCTGTGCCTGTTGGCTGAGAAGTTGATGGACATTGAAGGCTTGTCCATTGTGCAGGTTAATACAGACGGTATCACTGTGAAGCTGCCTCGTAGTAAGCGTGACCAGTACGACAGAGTTTGTGATGTATGGCAGAAGCAAGTTGGTTTGCAGCTTGAGTATGCTGAGTATTCAAAGATGATCGTGCGCGATTGCAATAATTATCTGGCCATATACACAGACGGTAAGGTGAAGCGCAAGGGTGCGTATCAACATGAAGGTTTGGGTTGGCATCAAGATCAGGGTGGACTCGTGATACCGAAAGCTGCCGAGGCTGCAATGCTTCACGGCATTCCTCTTGACACATACATCAAGGGTCACAGGAACAAGTACGACTTCATGCTCAGGGTGAAAGTGCCACGTAGTAGCAAGCTTGTGATGGTGATGGATGGTGTTGATGTGCAGCAACAAAACATGTGCAGGTTCTATGCTTGCAATGCTGGTGGTGCTCTCGTCAAAGTGATGCCACCACTCAAGGAAGAAGCAGAGTCTAGACGCATATCGATTGGTGAAGGCTACAATATGTGGACATGCAACGACATCAACGACTTCACTTGGAAAGACGTTGACTATCAATACTACATTGACGCTGCTGCAAAGCTGGTGATACAATAGGTCTAGCGACCTGAAGAATGCAGGAAGCTGACCCCTGTTAAATTGGTCAGCATTTAAATCAAAGGAAACTCAAATGAGTGATAAGTTGAAACTCAAAGCTACAGTTTACTGGGCTTCGTTGAATCGTAAGAATGAAATGGCTGATGCTTACACAGTTGATCTGTGTAACCTGTCTGACAAAGCAGTGGCTGCACTGGAAGACATGGGCATCTCTGTGCAAGAGAACCTTGATAAGAAGCCTGAGCAAGGTAAGTACATCACTTGCAAGAGCCAGCGCCCCATCAAAGCTTTTGATACTGACAACGATGAAATCGTTGAAGACATTGGCAACGGTAGCAAAGCTATCTGTATGATTGGTAGCTACGCATGGACGTACAAGAACAAGAAAGGTGTCAGCCCTTCATTGGCTAAGCTGGTCGTCACCGACTTGGTAGCCTATGCAGACGGTGGTGGTTCTATCTCCGCTGATGATGAGGATGTACTGTAATGACTACCTTCACACTTGAAACAAACGAAGCAGCCTTCATCGTCCGTGTGCTTGGACAGTTGCCTACAGAGTCTGGTGCATTCCCGCTGCATCAGAAGCTGGTGCAGCAATTCCAAGCAGCCGAGTCTTCACCACCACCAGTTAAAGAAGACTTTGCTGTAGGTCTGAGCGACTAATGAAGGCCATGCTTGATGCGGATATATACTGTTATAGGTCCGCAGCGGCATGTGAGAATGAGGATGAGCTACAGGCTAAGCGGTCTGTAGACTCTCTCATCATCAACACCCTCATGTGCGGTGTAGACAAATGTGGCTATGTTGATTCATGGAAACTCTACCTGACAGGTAAGAACAACTTCCGATACAACATAGCTGTGACAGCGCCTTACAAGGGCAATAGAGTGGACAAGGTTAAGCCTAAGCATCTAGCTGCGGTGAGACAACACTTGGTTGATCATTGGGGCGCTGTTGTCTATGATGGTATTGAAGCAGACGATGCCATTGCTACAGATGCTACAACTCTTGGTGACGAGGGTGTCATTGTTTCCTTAGACAAAGACTTGGATCAGGTGGTAGGATGGCATTACAACTTCATCAAGAAGACTGCCTACTACATCACACCTGAAGAAGCTGTGCATAAACTGTACATGCAAATCTTGACAGGAGATAGTGCAGACAACATCATTGGCTTAAGAGGTATTGGACCAGTGAAGGCTGAGAAGATATTGGAAGATGCTGTTGATGAATGTGAAATGTATCGACGATGTGTTGAAGCCTATGATGGTGTTGAAGAACGTGTCATAGAGAATGCACATCTACTTTTTCTACGTAGACATGAAGGTCAAATATGGAAGCCACCAGACTTAACAAATTGAAACCGAACGATGTAGCTCTTGTGATACGTCCTCATTACAAAGAAGGTGAGAAGTGGGACGGGAACTTTCAAGTGATGATTAGTGGTGTTGGTCCTGTCACGATGAGTGAAGAAGACTTTGGTAGTCTCGTTCACATTGCTATGGTGATTGCAACATCTGTTCAACTCATTGATGAAGACCCCGCTCTCGCTACTCGCTTCATCGACAAAGTGAAGGAGCAATACAATCAGTCTGCTCTTGAAGAACTTGATGATGTTAAGGATGCAGAGTTTGTATTGTCTAAATACACGAAGACGATTGGGGGTGTGCAATGAGAAGTTGTACCACTTGCTTCTATATGGACATCGACATCCATGATGATCCTTGCAATAGTTGTTGTACAAACGCAACGACTGGTAAAGGCACTTACACCAACTGGGTAGCCATCGATGTGTTCAAGAACATTGACAACCACGGTGAAGCTATGGCACAACGAGTCATTCCACCACCCAAGTATGACCCGAAGGATGTAGCCTTCAATGCTTTGGCTGTGCAGGTTTCTGGTGATCATTACAAGAAGCACGGTATTCAACCTGTTGAGTACATCCATACCAACAAGATCGGATACTTTGAAGGCAACGTCATCAAGTATGTCACTCGTTGGCGCGACAAAGGTGGTATTGCTGACCTTGAGAAAGCAAAGCATTACATCGATCTATTGATTGAACTTGAAGGAAAGAACAATGGCTAAGATTACACTGACCTTTGTAGCTGAAGTGGACAACTCAGAACTTGACAGCGTCTACACACACGAAGACCTGCTTGTTGAAGACTTGAAAGAGCATGTAATATATGCGCTGTCTCGACTGAACATTGAAGACGTGTGCTTCAGGAACGTAGACGTGGAAGGACTCACATGAGACTGACAATTAGTACGGCAGAGAATGGCTTTGTTGTTGGTGTTGAAGAACCCGAAGACAGTCACTACTACTTCGTTGCTCTCGATGTTGCTGATGTATGTGGCATCATTGAGAACATCTTGATTGACACCAAGGACCAACTCGACATGACCAACATAGCGTTTGAAGCGGTACCTCGTGACCGTTAAAGAACGCAATGGTGGTGAATGGACAGAGGCACGATTCAAATCTTTCGTGACCTCTGCCTTACGTGCAGCGTCACGGCGTTGGCCTCCTAAATATAAGGCACTCAAAGAAGCCCTTGTTGGTAGGAAGGTTAATGCAAAGACGGGTAAGATGGCAATGCATTACAAGTGTTCTGCCTGTAAGAAACTCTTTGTTGCTGTTGATGTACAGGTTGACCATATCAAACCAGTGGTAGACCCTAAGAAAGGGTTTGTCAGTTGGGATGATTTTATCAACCGCATCTTCTGTGAGATAGAGAATCTGCAGGTTCTCTGTAAAGCAGACCACAAAATCAAAACTGATCAAGAGAAACTTGAAAGGAAAAAGAAATGAGCTTCCTAAAATATCAACACCTTGAACGCTACGGCAACACCGAAGTGGAAGGCATTGAAGTGGGTACGTGCTATGTGTTCCCTAAGCTGGATGGTACTAACGGTAGTGTTTGGTTTGATGGATCAAAACCTATGGGTGAGAAGTTTTGTTGTGGTAGTCGCAACCGTGAACTGTCACCTGACAACGACAATGCTGGATTCATGAAGGCTATGATGGACGACAACGCTGTTGTGCCTTACATCTATGACAATCCTGATCATGTCCTCTACGGTGAATGGCTTGTGCCGCATACACTGAAGACCTACAACGATGATGCATGGCGCAAGTTCTATGTGTTCGATGTGTTTGATCGTAAGAAGGAACGGCTGCTGAGCTATGACGAATACTCAGCACCACTCATCGCTGCTGGCATCAACGTCATTGCCCCTATTGCCATCATCAAGAACGGTACTGAAACCCACTTCACTGAGTGTCTTAGCAAGGCACACTATCTGGTGAAGGACGGTGAAGGCGCTGGTGAAGGTGTCGTGATAAAGAACTATGACTACACGAACAAGTATGGTCGTCAGACTTGGGCTAAGATTGTCACCAACGAATTCAAAGCAAAGCATCACATTGAAATGGGTGCGCCTGTCATTGGTTGTGAAATCGTTGAAGAAAAGATTGCAGCTAAGTATGTGACGCAAGCTTTGGTTGATAAGGTGGAGGCAAAGATTGTCAACGAGATGGGTGGATGGTCATCGAAATATATCCCTCGACTCATTCACACTGTATACTATGACTTGGTCACTGAAGAGACTTGGAACTTTGTCAAAGAGTTTAAGAATCCGAAGATTGACTTCAAGGTGTTGTCGCACTATGTAACAGCGAAGATTAAAGAACTGAAGAAGGAGTTGTTCTAATGTTTCTTAATATACTGACAGTGATCTTTGTTATTGCGAAGATCACAGGGTACATCGATTGGAGTTGGTGGTTGGTGTTCGCGCCGACACTGTTCGCTGTCACATTGTTTTTATCAATTGCAGCGCTTGCACTTTTCGTAGGAACTAAGAAATGAAAATCGAACTTGAAAACTACAGAGAAAACGAAGACGGCTCTGCTGACTTCAACGTCTACATGGACGAAGCAGCTAAAGAGTTTCTGTTGCGCTATGCTCTCATCGCTTGCATCACCGATGCCATCGAAGCTGGCAAAGCAGCTACACCAACAACACAGGATACAGAATGAACATCGATACCTACCAAACAGAAGCAATGAAGCTTCGCCTACCTACAGCAGATCGAACGTATGCCCTATTGAATTTACTAGCTGAGGCTGGTGAAGTGGCAGGTAAGGCTGCTAAGCTACGCCGAGACGGGGGCGATGTTGATGAATACAATACAGCCATCAAGAAAGAACTTGGTGATGTGATGTGGCAGGTTGCTGCTGTTGCTGAAGACCACGGCTTCACAATGTCAGAAGTTTGTATACATAATTTGCAAAAACTGTGGGGTCGAAAAGACAATGGTACATTACAAGGCAGCGGCGATCTTCGCTGAGTGATATAACTTCATCCCCCCCCCCCACACAAGGAGCTTCGGCTCCTTTCTTTTCCCCCCAACCAAGGCACCATAGAATGAAATATAAAGTTGACATTGACCTATCACGAGACAATCTTTTCGATGAACTAGGTAGGCAACGACTTAAAGAAAGCTACATGAAGGATGATGAAGTATCTCCGCAAGAAAGATTCGCATTCGTATCAGCATCGTTCGCAAGCAATCAAGAACACGCTCAAAGACTGTATGAATACTCTAGTAAGCACTGGCTCAGCTATTCTACTCCTGTTCTATCTTTTGGTCGTTCTAAGCGCGGGTTGCCTATTAGCTGTTTTCTTAATTTTATGGATGATAGTGCAGAAGGTTTGGTCGATAATCTTTCAGAGACTAACTGGCTCTCGATGATGGGTGGTGGTGTTGGTGTTCATGTTGGTATTCGTAACAGCGATGACAAGTCCACTGGTGTTATGCCTCACTTGAAAATCTATGACGCTAGTTCATTGGCCTACCGTCAAGGACGTACACGCCGTGGTAGCTATGCTGCCTATCTCGACATTCACCACCCCGACATCATCCAGTTCTTGGAGATGCGTAAGCCCACTGGTGATCAGAACGTGCGTACATTGAACCTGCACCACGGTATCAACATCACCGATGAGTTCATGACCATCATTGAGCGATGCATGAAAGATGACAATGCTGACGACAGCTTCAACCTAGTCAACCCCGCTAATGGTGAAGTGGTTGAGGTGGTATCTGCTAAGTATTTGTGGCAGAAGATTCTTGAGTTGCGTATGCAGACTGGTGAACCCTACCTCATCTATATCGACACAGCTAACAAAGCTTTGCCATCTTGGTTGAAAGACAAAGGGTTGAAGATTAACGGCAGCAATCTCTGCACCGAAATCTTCTTGCCGACAAATGAAAAACGCACTGCCGTATGTTGCTTGTCTTCATTGAACTTGGAATACTATGATGAATGGAAAAAGAACAAGCAGTTTATCCTCGATGTTATGGAGATGCTTGATAATGTACTTCAATACTTTATTGACAATGCTCCAGACTCTATCGCCCGTGCTCGTTCTAGTGCGATGATGGAACGAAGCATTGGTGTTGGTACACTAGGCTTTCATGCTTTCTTGCAAAAGAAAGGTGTTGCCATTGACGGTGTAATAGCTAAGAGTTACAACAATGAAATCTTCAAACACATCCACAACCAATGCACGATTGGTGACGCTATCTTGGTTACGTCACGTGGCGAATGCCCTGATGCACATCTCAGTGGTATTCGTCGTCGCTTTAGTCATTGGACTGCTATTGCTCCCAATGCCAGCAGCAGCTTGATTATGGGCAATACGTCCCCATCAATCGAGCCTTATCGCGCTAATGTATTCCGTCAGGATACATTATCTGGTGCGTTCGTGTACAAGAATCGTTTCCTCAAAGCAGAGCTTGAGAAGCTTGGTATGGACGATGACGACACATGGGCATCCATCATCAGCAACGATGGCTCTATCCAGCATCTGGACGTGCCTGAGAAGCTGAAGGAAGTGTACAAGACAGCAATGGAGATTGATCAGCGCTGGTTGATTGAGCTTGCAGCAGATCGTCAGAAGTACATCGATCAGGGACAGTCGGTGAACCTGTTCTTCCCTGCTAACGTGTCTGTAAAGTATCTGCATAGCGTTCACTTTTTAGCGTGGCGCAGTGGGCTGAAGAGTCTGTACTATCTGCGTAGTGATAAGGTACGTAAAGCTGATAAAGTTGGTGCTCAGATTAAACGTCAGCGCATCGAAGATGAAATTGATTTGAAACAAATTGCAGATGGTGACACCTGCTTGGCTTGCGAATAAGGATAGATATGAAACATAAACTTGACCTAACAAAAGAGAGCGTAGTATTTCGCCCATTCTCCTTCCCTTGGGCGTATGACGCATGGCTACAACATGAGCAAAGTCACTGGTTGCATAGCGAAGTTCCTTTAACGGAAGATGTTAAAGACTACAAAGTTAAATTGTCCGAAAAAGAACGTGAATTTCTGACAAAGATTCTTCGTTTCTTTACACAAGGTGACTTGGATATCGGTGCCGCATACCATGACCATTACATTCCTTTGTTTAAAAACTCAGAAGTGCGAATGATGTTGAGTGGTTTTGCAGCGAGAGAAGCACTACACGTAGCAGCGTATTCACACCTGATTGAAACACTGGGCCTGCCTGAGTCAACCTACAATGAGTTCATGCAGTACGGTGAGATGGTTGAGAAGCATAAGTATTTTCAGAACTTAGATGGTATGCCTGTGTCTGAGAAGATTGCTGTCATCTCAGCATTCGGTGAAGGCATGCAGTTGTTCTCCAGCTTTGTTATGTTGTTGAACTTCATGCGTCACGGCAAGCTGAAGGGGCTTGGACAAATCATCGCTTGGAGTCAGACCGACGAGTCGATGCATGCTGATGGAATGATTAAGGTCTATCGTGAATACGTAAAGGAAAATCCAAATGATTCGTCGTCTGATCGCATTAAAGAGATTGCTAAGGAGATGGTTGATCTTGAAGACAAGTTCATTGATCTTGCTTTCGGTATGGTGGAAGTTGAAAACCTCACGAAAGAAGAAGTGAAACAGTACATTCGCTACATTGCTGATCGTCGCCTCATCTCGATGGGTATGAAAGGAATCTACAAGATTAAGAAGAATCCTTTACCGTGGGTTGATGGCATGTTGGGTGTGTCGCACACTTCGTTCTTTGAGCAGAAGGTGACAGACTATAGCAAGGGTGCTCAGACTGGTACGTGGGATGATGTGTGGGGGAGGGCAGCATGATTGATAACGAACAATCTTATGAGTCAATCATTGCTGAAATAAAGGCAATGGCTAAGAGGGCTGGCACAGAAGGATACAACGAATATGGTGTTCCTCTACATGCTTGTCATGGTTATCGACACGATGCCCATTATTGGGCGTGGGTGGTTGCATGAGAAACTTCACCGTCAGCTATAGCAGTCAAAGCAACGTCTTCAAAGGTGTGTTGCATGTCAAAGCAAACACAATCTCTGAAGCACAAGACAAGTTCTTGGAGTGGCTACGTGAACAACCTAGCTATGCACATCTTTGGCAACTCACTTTTGAATTTACAGAAATAGGAACAAGTCTATGATGGTTATCAACTTACGACAAGGCATCGGCTTTGACATTGAATACAACGAAGACATCTGTCACATCGTTGACACTGGTGAAAAGCATGAAACGTTGCATTCCTACAACGGCATCATCATATTGCTGCCCTTCATCAAAATATACATCGGTGAGTTCGACCAAGTTGGTGAACTAATACCGGACAAGAAGAATGATTGAGGTTATCATCACGGGCGACATGCTCGTCACTGCCCGAGACAAGGCGGCAGAGATGGGCAGGCTGCGTAACAGCATCATCAGTGGGGCAGGCAACTTAGCTGGCTTCTTAGGTGAAGCTGTTGCTCAACAGGTCATGGGGGGTGTACTCGCTAACACCTACGACTATGACCTCATCCTGTGCAATGGCAAGACAGTGGATGTGAAAACTAAGCAGACCTCTGTTAAGCCATTAGAAACCTATGAGTGTTCTATTGCTGCGTTGAATACAACACAAGAGTGTGACTACTATGCGTTCATAAGAGTTAAGAACGACTTCAGTGTGGGTTGGTTCTTGGGTGTGTACGAAAAACAACAATACATGCTTGACGCAAAGTACCTAACTAAGGGTACAATCGATAGTGACAATGGCTATGTAGTTAAGAGCGATTGTTACAACCTTCCTATCCACCAACTAAAGGAGCATACCTATGCCACCCGTTAACACTGCTACTATCATCTTCACCGACAACAACGATGGAGGTCTTGAGATGCAAATCTTGTTCGACCCTGAACCAGTCAACAAAGAAAGCAACGCACACATCGCTGCTGTGTTGGCCTACCAATACGTTGCAGAGAAAGTTAATGAGGCCGATGAAGATGAACCAGCCTGAACAACCTATCAAACGCACCACTGTCACCACGACAGACATGCAGCAGAAGACTAAGAAGGTGGAGTATTTTGTGGTGCCTGACACAACAACAACGATCTGCTTCATGCATCTACACTGTGGCTTCCTCATCATGGGTAAGAGTGCCTGTGTAGACCCTGCTAAGTTCAACACAGCCCTTGGTGAGAAGTATGCCTACGAGGATGCAATCAACAAGATGTGGGAGCTAGAAGGCTATCTGCTTAGCAACGAAATCTATGGAGACAATAATGCAACAGTTTAAACGACCACAACATTTGCTGCGTATCCAGTTTGACAAGGGCTACTACGCCTTCAGTCGTGGCTGGCTTACCAACAGCTATGACCCATCTAGCTTGGCTGGTATGGAATGGGAGCGTGGCTTTAACGCTGCCTACTTTGACAACCTTGCGAGGCTTACCAAATGACAACGTTCAATCGTCTTCATAACATGCGTAACCCGAATCAGGGCAAGGCTAAGAAGGTGCTGTGTGTCTGTTCTGCTGGACTGCTGCGTAGCCCTACACTGGCGTGGATATTGTCTAACGAACCCTTCAACTACAACACTCGTGCCGTTGGTACATCCAGTGAGTATGCATTGATTGTGCTTGATGAAGTGCAGCTACAATGGGCTGATGTTGTGGTGTTTGTAGATGAAGACAACCATGCCATTGCAAGGTATGAACATGCTGAGTTGATCGACAATATGGAGCATCATGTGTTGAAGATTCCTGACATGTTTCAGTTCAGACATCCCAAGCTTGTAGAGGCTGCAACACAGCAGTTGAAAGAAGCGTTCAAGATGTAACTCGGTCTGCCAAACAAAAAGGGGTAGCTATAACGGCTACCCCTTTCTTATTGTCGGTACTTATCACCGACGACTTGCTAGTCCACCCTTTGCCAGCTTTGGCACAAACTTCCTCACCTCATCCAATGGTTTAGTTCGCTTAGCTTCATCAGTGGCTTTAGAGATTGCAGGCTCCGACTGTTGAAACTTCTTCAGCTTGTCTGTAAGTTCATACAGATTCTGTGCTTTCTGCTTAGCTCCACCAGCATCCAAGATGTCAGCGACTTCACGCATCTGTCGCTGAATACCTGAATAGTCTGCGAAGTTGTTGATGGCAGCTTGATACTGTTGACCAAGACCAGTCTTCGTAGATGTTCCAGCAGCCATATCAATATAACTATTCATCAAATCTTTAATACCACCGTATGCCATATACGCAAGCTTCATCTTTTCTTTAGGGTCTGGTGTTGTACGAGCAAGCTTCATGTACTCAGATATAACTTCTTCATTTCCTTTGGTTGTCTCACGCAACAACCCTCTATTTTGTATACGATTGCGCTCTGAAAGCTTTGCATATTCTGAAGTAGTACCATCTTCTTTGGTCAACTTGCGATCTGTTAAGTTAAGAACTTTTGTAACATCCTCTTCACCACTACGCAGCTTGGCATTCTTACCCTTAACAATCAGCTTCTCAGCCTCCAACATCATGTCTTCAGTTTCCAAGAAACCAGCACGAGGTAGACCGATTGGACGAACAACACCGGGTGCGCCAGTGACAGCGCGAAGGATAGTGTTCATGTCTTTCTTGTCATACTTCTCAGGAGCCATGTTGATTTTGTTGAACACATAATCAGCGTATGGAATCTCAGTGACAACATAGTTCTTTGGATTTGTTCCACCAAACGGTCTACCTCTAAAACCAAGATTCAAATCCCTAGTGAACGATGGAGCACCTACATACATTTCTGAGTGAAATTTATCTAGCTTAGTCGGGTCTACAAAACCTGTCTTCTTTAAGGTGTTAATGTCTTCTGTAACACCTTGACCGTGGAACAGCTTCACAGGTGGTACATCCTTATACTTCTCACGCAATGTTTCAAGACGCTTCTGATATTGGGATGCCAACTTTGTTGCGTCATTAAGTGCTGCCGGGTCTTTCGGATTTAACTCGACACCACGAGAGTACCGATACTCACCCAACATCACACCCAACACTTCGTCATCAATTGCTGCAAACTTATCACTGTTGCGTAACTTGAAGAAGCTGTCTTCGCGTGTCTCTTTAATGGCGGCAATTGCCTTATTACGAGCACTGACACTGAAGTTTCCTGTAACAGCATTGGTATCACCAGACAAATACTTAGGATCAACACCGTACTCGTCAGCAACTGGTTCAACCTTCTTAACTACAGCCTTGCCACCAACACTGACAGGATTACCATCCATGTCATATTCAACTTCATCTACCAAAGACTCAGCGGCTTCATCGGTCTTCTTAGCAAATGGTGCTGGAGGAATCTCAGAAGACTTCAGTCCTTTAGCTTGAGCAGTGAAGCTATGCAGAGTGTTCTCATAGTCTTCAGGGCTGGCAACTTTCCAACTCTTCAACTGTGAAGGTGTATATGATTCCAACATCATCTCTTCACCCATGATGTAGTCTTCATCAGCAAAGGCTTTAGAGGGTGTTGGTGTATCAGCAATTGGTTCAGGAAGCATAGGAGCCTCCATTGTCTTTGCTGGTAGGGTAGGTAGGGCTTGCTCTGTTGGTGCTACTGTCGGGGCTGTGACAGCCTTTGGTGCAGCGCTAGGCAACACAGGCTTCTTACCCATCAGCATGTTAGCTGTCTGATCGATGGCGGGTGAGGTTGTACCGAGTTCTTTGTTGATGATGGCATCGATTGCTGCATTGTCAGCGGCGGGTGTGGGAGTTGGTGTCAAGCTTTTGAGTTTGCTTGTAACAGAATCAACGGCTTCACCAGCAAGTTTCTTACCCACAACCTTGGCAGCAAGACCACCTTTAGCAAAGGCTAAATTACCCAACATAGCTTCATACTTATCGACAGCGCGATAGTCTTTAGCTTCTTCAAGAGTTACACCTTCGTTGTCTTTGGCATAACGCTCATTAATAACCTTACGCTGATCAGCAGACAACTTGTCAAATCGCATCTTCTTAACACGAGTGAGGTCTTCACTCATGAACTTACCGTCTGTCTTGTCACGAGCAATACCTGTAACATCACGAACAACATTGGTCAGAGCCAGCTTCTGTTCAGTTGGTGACAAAGCTTTGTATCTGTCGTTAGCCATTGTCCTATCAATGGCAGCAACCACCATAGGGTTGGCGCTCTCAACAAAGGCACGATCATACAATCTGTCACCAGACGAAGGACCATACAGTTTGAAAGGGTCAATACCCAGACGAACAATCTCTTTTTCAGCAGGAGTCTTGTTAGGAGTTTCTCTAACACCAATCAAGCTGTTGAAGAATTCACCTTCTTTGTACACTGGTCCTTCACGCAAACGAGGGATGGCTTCAGGCAACTCTTCCTTCAATACAGGCAGCTTAGACTGCACACGATTGGCAGCAGCCTCTAATAATCTAGCACCACCACCTTCAGCGGTCAACACGTTAGGGTCACGCTGAATAGCACCTTCTTCACGGAACAGATCGAAGAATTCGTAAGCGCTTTTAAACACAAATGGTTGAGCAAAACGTGCAGTGAAGTCACCAAGAACTTTACCGACAGCCACTTCTAATTTATCAGCTTCTTTCTCAGAAGAGAATGCGGCAAACACTTGATCAAGAAATTGATTCTGTGTGCCAGCAGGCATCTTCATACCGACAACAGCTTCCAATGCTTCAGCAGTCTTTGGCTCAAGACCAAGCTTACGCTTAGCCATGAAGTCAGCAACAGCCAGTGTTGGACCCAACGGGAAGATGGCACGAGTGTCGATGGTGGAGCCATCGTCGTTCTTCATGTTGTACCACTCAGTGTCTTGGTTGTTCATGCGGTAGTCGTAGGCAGCAGCCAAAGCAGCAGTACCAACAACACCCTTGGCAATGTTCTCTTGACCTTTACGGATGAGAGCATCACCACCCGAAGAGCCAGCAGCTTTTAATAATGCACCATTAGCCAAGTCTTCAGCACCTGATAATGCACCGAAGACGCTATAGCGATATTGGAAGGCAATGGCGTTCGACATGAAACGTGGGAATGTAGCAAGCAAGCTACCACCGGGGAACTCAGCAGCTTTAACGAACAAGTTACCAGCAGCTTCAGCACCAGCTTCAAAGGTTTGAATACCTTTCTTCTGTGCCTTTGGTGTGTAGGAGAACGTAGCCTTCAACGTTTCATCAGCAGCTTCTTTCAATACCGATGCAGGGATTGTCTTGCCCTCAGCAATCACTTCATACATGTCAAGACCAGCACGGCGCATGTGCTTCTCAACTGAAGCGTTGAAGATGGCTTTGCGGAAGAAAGCATCCTGTGCCACGTTCAGAGTGTTGAAGACCTGTGCAGCTTTGGAGATTTCCTTAGTGGAACTTTCCTGTGTTGCACTCAAGATGTTGCTACGAAGGGCAGGGTTGTGTTGCAACAAAGTGTCAGTGACTTCTGTAGACAAACCACCCTTAGCCATATATCCATACACACCAAAGGCATCACGCATGGTGTCGCCAAGGCTGTTCTTTGCAGTTTCAATACGCTTACCGCTGGCAGCACCGTCCATAGTTCTACCGACAGTGTACAAAGCGCCTTCAATCAATGAAGCAGCGGAGTTGTATGTCAGACCAACAGATGTACCAATGACGTTACGAACAGTGGTGCCGATACCTGAAACAATCCAAGCCTTGGACTCACGCTCAAGTGTCTGAATACCCTGACCCAAACGACCAAGTGCTGAAACATACTCGTCAGGCTTTTCAAACAAAGCATCAACTTGCTTCTTGAATTCTGGATCAATCTCTGACATGCGCTTCAACACCTTTGAAGCAGCAGAGTATTGCTGCATCACCTGAGCAGCTTCTGTCACTGTCAGTTTGTTAGCAGCAGCAAATTCATCAGGGGTCAGCCCTTCTTTACGGATGGCCTGTTCAAGCAATGCATCGTCAATGTTGTCCAACTGAGAGAACACTTCAGCAATGGCTGTGCTTGTCTTCTGGTTAGGACGCAGACGGAATGTAGGGTCTTGTTCAATGACGTGCAACGCTACACGTACAGCACGAGCAGACAAGTCTTTCTGAATCTTTGCATCAGTCAATGCCGATGCTGGATTAACTTCATTCAATACCTGACGACCTTGAATGTTCATGAACTCTTCGACGACAGTGTCCATGTTCTGTGCGACAGGATCGGTCAGTACACGTTCAACCTTTGTTGGTGGTGCGTTAGGATCGGTAGGGGTTTTGATCTTGTCTTTGAGAATATCATTGAGTTGTTCAGCACCAGACCTACCGCCTTTAGCTTTCATGATACCGGCAGCTTCAACACCACCAAATGCAGCAGAGAACAATCCAGCAACAGCAACAGCGGTGTTGTCAAACTCTTTAGGAGCAACACCAAGATCGGGACGTTGTTCAGCCAACACCTGTGATGTAGCAACCTGTGCTTTCTGTTCAACAGCAGCTTGACCAGCGCCAATGACAGCTTCAGTGCCTACAACACCAAGACCAGCCTTCAAAGGTGTAACAGTCATTGCTTGAGCAAGCTTAGCTTTGACACCTGTCTCAGCAACCTCACCCAATGCAGCGCGAGTGGCAGCTTTAGTTGTTTCTTTAGCAGCCATCTTCTTCAAACCAGCACCAACACCAAGACCAACATAGTTGGTTAAGTCTGTGAAGGCTGATGTTACCGCTTCAACGTATGGACGAGCACCGGGTTGACCACCCTCTTCCAACGCACTCTTTGTTCGTTCAAACACAAGCTTACCCAATGCCAACTTCTCTTTGTCGGGCATAGGAGAGTTACGAAGCTGATTCAAATATGCAATGTTACTGAAGGTGTTCCACTCATCAGCACGAGCACTGGACATGAATTGATTCGACAACTCCACGCCGCTGATGCCTTCAACTTTCTTGCCTGTGCGAATCTCCAGAAACTGTTTCTGAATATCTTGAAGGCTAGGATTGGTTGTTAAGTCATTCCATGTAAGCTCATTACCTTTTTCATCTCGACCTGAGATGGCAACAGCTTGAGCCTTCTTTAGTTCGGTGGCACGTTGACGAGGCGAAACAAAGGCAGGCTTTGTCAGGTCTTCGGTGGGTGTAGGTTGTGTAGATGCTTGCGGTGCAGCAGATTCATCTAAGAACTTGATAGTTGGTTTCTGTTCTTCATCCAAGAATTTGATAGCCATTATTATTGAACCTCTGCTGGTCGTCCATTGATTGTAATCTTAGTGCCTTTGGGTAGCTTAGCTGCCTCAGCTTCTGCCACGCTATTAAAACTTCTAACTGAAGCAGCGGCGGGTGCAGGTGTTGCTGGTGTAGCAGGTGTAGCACCACTGTCTGTTCTAACAACAGAAGGAACAACAGAGGTGTACGAGTTCATTACCGATGCAACATCGCGGTTAAATGGTTGACCCTTAGCATCTGTATACAACGACAAGGCGTTCTTCGCTGCGGTGGCCTGTGTCTCCAAGATTTGACGACGAAGAGTTTCATTATCACCGATGTAGTCGATACCAACACTACCGTCAGCCTTCTCAACAATGGCAAGCTGTTTAGTCTTAATCAAGTCACCATGCTTAGCCGCAACAGCACGAGCAACAGCAGCAGAAGTAAAGGTGTTCAATGTACCCAATGCAGGAATCTTACCTTCGCCTTCACCATCTTTAGTAACCTTCTTAGCCAATGCTTCGGCACGTACATCGGCCATGAGTTTGTCGTATTCAGGCTTGGCAGCTTTGCGTTCTTCAGTAGTACCAAACATGTAGCGATTCTTAATGTCAGCAACTTTGTTAGAGAACTGTTGTTGTTCAGATGTCAGTGTTTCTTTGATCTTGCCAAATATCATAACGTCAGCTTTTGCCACGTTAATGGCGTTAATATCACCACTCTGTTCAGCTTTCAGCAAAGCAAGCTTAGCGTCTTTCTCACGCTCGTCATAGCCTTTTTCTTTCTGAAACGCTCCCATGTTAAACTCAGCACCAGCATCAAACTCAGGACGTTTAAACCCTTCAGCGGCACGAAGCTTCTCAAGAGAAACACCCATAGCTTTTGCAGTTTGTTCTTCGGCTCTGGTGCCTGCGCGATCAGACGCACCCTTCCTAATCCTAGCAAAGAAGTTGGTGTCTTTATCGAGAGTGCCTTCAGCTCGTCGAGCAGACGCAGACACGGCAGGGATTTCTGTATACGCTTTCAGCATATCCATAGCTGTTGTATTAGATGCATTATCTTCTTTAATCTTAACTACATCACCAACTTTAAAGGTTGCAGGATTTGCCTTAGCCGCTTCAATTGCCATAGACATATACGTCTTGTTAGTGGCAGCAGCAAACAGTTCGGCTTCAGTGGCGTTACTATCAAATGTGCGTAAGACTTTAATGTTATCAGACACTTCACTTTCAAGCTTTCTATTCTCAGCCATTACCTTGTCGTAGTTTTCTTTCAAAGCTTTAACGCCGTACACACCAACCTTAGACGCTTCTTCTTCGTCTTTCCTAAGAGTGTCTACAACGGCTTCAGCGGCACCAGCCGCAAATGAACTAAATTTGAATCCCATTACATACTCTCCATCTTCTTAGGCTTACGAGCCATCAAACCCGAAAGCTCTACTTTAGGTTCAACAACTTCTTCAACAACATCAGAGGATGCTTTCTTCATTGCTTGTTTTATTACACGATCAGGAATAGTACCAGCGTTTTCGTCATCTTCAAAAACTTGATATTTAACACCATGTATTTCAGCAGTGGTCTTTAGCATTTCAACAATAACTGGAATCACTAGGATGCCTGTATCAATGGTGTGAATACCAGAAGCTACACCAGACAACATCATTCCATTAGCCAATGCAGCCAACGGCACACCAGTCTCAATTGCGTCGAGAGTGGAGTTGATCATACCAGCAGACGATAGGTTGGTGACGTATCCTTGAGCAACTTCATTCACTGTAACAAACTTAGGTGGTGTAGACCAAGGACGACTCTTAGGTTCTGCTGTCCACGAAATACCGGGTGGTACAGGTTTGATAACATCAGCGGGACTAAGCTTAGCCATTCTTCATTTCCTCTCGTGATTGTCGAATACTTTGTACAAAGCTGGCAACAATGTCCAACTGAGTTTGCTGAGAAGATGTAGAAGGCTTTGTTGGTGCTAACAACCCTTTAGCTTCTTTGCTTTTCTTAGCTCCTTTTTCTTTAGAAGAAATTAGAGCTTCGATTTTATTCATGTAGTTTTTGATGTGTTGCATTTAATTCTTTCAACCAATGATACCTTTGATAGTGTCCCAGTTCTTTACACCTTCAATGAACAACTTACCCCAAGCCGAACTACTTTCACCGTCAGTTTTAATGTTCTGAACATCTTTTGCAACAGACGCAATTGCCAAATTAGCAATACGATCTTTACCGCTTTCACCAGTCTTCCAAGACATCTCTAACAAATCTCGATAAGTCTGACTCTGCTGTGCATATGCAGAAGCTGACAAGTCTGTAGCGTTCTTGGCATTGACAGCATTGGCTGCATTAACAGAAGCAGTGTTTGCCGTAGACACTTCAGCCAACAACCTAGCATTAGCTACGTTAATCTCTGTAGACATTTTAGCATTGAAGTCTGCTCTGTCATTAGCTTCCTGAGCATTGAATTTAATCAACTCGTTGGAAGCATCCATGTTAGCAACAGCTATCTTGTTCTTCTCAGAAGCAGAGAACTGTTGAGCAGTGAGAGACAGTGTTGCATTAATCTTATCAACTTCGATTGCATTGGTTGCGTTTGTCAACGAGGCAGCATTCTTAGCAGCAGCATCGGACAAAATAGATTGTGCAATTTGTTGACTCTGCACCACGGCCATCTGTTGTTTATTGTCTAAGTTTTTAAGATCGGTAGCCAAGAAAGCCTGAGCATTCTGCACAGCGGCTTGTTGACGATTGTTCAAGTTTGTCATGTCCATTGTAGCAATGGTGGCAGCGTTGGCAATTGCTGTTTGCTGTGCAGCATTCAAGTTGGAAATACCAATGTCCTTCATCAACTGTGAATTGTTCAATGCGGCAGTTTGTGCAGCAGTGAAGGTCATATTGTTATTCTCAGCAATACGTGTGGAGTTCAACACAGCAGCTTGTTGCTTGTTGTCTAATATCTTACCCTGACGGGCAGCTTCAATCTGAGCATTAGCCAAAGCAGTTTGCTGACGATTGGAGGCATTAGAGATATCAACCTGCACAGCCATAGAACTGTTATGCAAAGCAGCCTGTTGAATGTTGTTAAGGTTGATGTTGGCTTGTTCAGCATAACGAGCAGCATTAACTACAGCGGCTTGCTGTTGGTTAGACAAGTTCTGTCCCTGCAACGTAGCTCTAATCTGCGTGTTAGCCAACATTGTCTGTTGCATATTAGACAGGTTCTGACTCTGAAGAGCGAACGAGTTGGTGGCATTAGTCAGACGAGCTTGCTGTTCATTAGACAGGTTCTGCAAAGACAACCCTTGCTGAGCAGCAGCATTAGCCAATGATACTTGCTGGCGATTGTTAAGGTTCTGCATACCCATCTGCTGGAACACTTGAGCGTCCTGTGCAGCAATAGGCAGGGCACTCTCCATAGCAGCTTGGAAGATGGCTGTAGCAGCCATAGAGCTACCACCCAAACCCCGAGAGGCCATAGCAGCGTTAGCGGCACGAATAGCGCCAGCAGCCCATGCTGGAGTTGCACCATCGTTAAAGCTATTCATCAACTGTGTAAGTTGACCCTGCACTGTAGACTGTGCATCCACATTACCCTGTGCAGCAGCAGCCAGAGTACCATCATCAACTGTAAACTTCTCAAGACGAGCAGCAACAACTGTAGCGTCAGGTGCAAGCCCTTCAGCGGTGATGGCCGTAGCCTGTGCCATGTCTGCTTCAGCAATCTGTGCAGGTCTGACCAACTCATTAGCTTGCACAACACCTGTAGCCGCCTGTACAGCGGTGGGGGCAGCAGCTTGTGCAGCTTCAGCAGTAACAGCAGGCATATCCGTTTGAGCAGTGACGAGTTCACCAGCTTCTGTAGTTCTAGTACCAGCAACAACAGGAGCGATGAATTCAGCACCAACCTCTTGGGCAGTGGCTAATGCGCCCTGCGACAATGTGCCTTGCTGTGCAGCCACCTGTGCTTGATCAGAGACAGTGCCTTGTGCAGCGCTCAAACCACCTGTTGTAACCTCTCTACCCCAATCCATATCATCGGGCATTGGAATGCTTGTGGGTTGACCAAGCTGCATCTTCGACACATTAAGGGCGTCATCTAGGTCAATCTTCCCGTCACGATTCCAGTCATACTTCTTCAAAGCCTCTGGTGTTGCTGGTGTTAAACCAACCACTATCTTCAACGCATCTTTTGCGTCAGATTCTTGGGGAAGAGGATTCTTCTTAGTAATACCTTCGTAAATAGATTTAATGTCCGCTGTTGTGGCAGTGGTTGTGGCGTTTGTTGTCTTAACAGCGGTGGGGGCAGTGACACCCTGTGCTACTGCGGCAGGAGCAGCAGTGGCGGTAGTGGTCGGACCAGCAAGAGTGGCCTGTGCTGTCATACCGGGGGCCATTGCAGTTTGTGCTGCCGTATAACCGGGAGCAGTTGTCATCGAAGGTGCGTTAGGTGAAGCGCCTGTGATGGCGCTAAGGTCTGTTGTGGTACTACTACCCGGCTCTATTGGTGAAGGTGGTCCTACGAAAGCTTGCCGTGCAGGTGGTGCTGAAGGGTCTACAAAATCGGATTGTGATGGAGACCGGGGAAGTACATATCCTGCTGGTAAAACATCTCCACCAACTTGATACTTCTTCACCGGAGCCTTAGCGACAATACCACCCTTAGCCATGCGTGTAGCAAACTTGTCTGTAATGGTGGCATACTTCATACCCAATGCTGGTGAGCTATTGAGGAAGTCGTCGAAGCCCTGCATAGGGCCGTCATAACCAAGTTTACGGGCTACGATTTCTTTTTGTTTTGCTGTAAAGCTTTCAGCCATATGTTTTCCTATTATGCCACGATACCGGGCAGATATACAGTTCTACCATTTTGTTTCACTGCTGTCATCACTTGTCGTTTCAGGTTGTTACTGTCATATGAGACATGCACCCAACCACTATCAGGCACACCTTGTGTATAGAACTCAAGAATCAATTGTGTATAATCAAAGTTGTCTGCAATGTATTGTGCAAGGTCTGCATTAGCAACACCGGGAATCTCAATGTCAGCAGCTTGTCCTTTGCAGTGATCGCTAGTACGACTACCACCAACAGCAGCATTAACATCAGGGCTACGATAACCACTATTAACTTTAATACCAACACCATATACATCACGTAATGGTTGCAATACTTGTTCACACAGCGTGGTCAAGTTCTGCACAACTTCATCACTGTGTGGTGTGTTGTCCATGTCTCGACGTGAAGCAGTCTCACTCTTAATCATTTCATGCAAAGAGAAGTTCTTAGTCAGCATTGTCATTTTGTTTCCTTAGTTGTAGGCCAAGCATCTCTCAGGGCTTTTGCATCAACTGCGTGTCCGTCAGCGAGTCTTGCCATTTCTTCAAGAGCAACTGTACACTCTCCGAATACGGACGTTGAGGTTGTGGCGTAGTCTCTAACGGCGGGGCAGGTAGCTGTAACAATGGCGGCGGTGGCACGGTTGGCTTCGATGCGCACCCTGTGAAGCTCAATACGAGCAGCATCGGTAGCAAGAGCATTCTTGCGAATTTGTTGTTGAGCAGCCTTGAGAGCATCATCTTTTTGTCCTTGTAAACGTTTAGATTCTTCAGCAACCTGAACAGTGGCAGCAACCACAGCAGCAGCATTGGTTGCTTCCATCTCAGCAATCTTAGCGTCCATGCGCCAGCCCTGAACAGCAAAGCCGCCAACAAAGGCGGCGGCAGCTATAACAGCAGTAATGTAGGTCACAGCATTGGTCCTTGTTGACGAGGCATAGGTGGTGGTGGCATGTGCTTAGGTGCGTCTGTCATCTTACCACGAACATACGCTGTAGCAGCCATAAATGCAACAACAACTGTACCCATTGATGCAGAGAATGTTGCGACCAAGCTCATTATCATCGTCACCTTTGCAGGCTCTACAAGGTCTGATACTAAATAAACAATGAGAACGAAAGGAAGGAACAATGCCATCCAAGCCATAATGCGTTGCTGATCTGCAAGCTTGTCCATGTTGTCAATTTGCAACATCTTCTCACTGCGGTCAAGCTCTTCGTCTGTTACGGTTCCATCATGGTTCATATCAAACTGATTGTAAGCGGAATGTTCTTGTAACTGCTTAGTCATAACCTGTCCCTGAACAATGAATAAACTACAGCGGCAAAGTAAATAGAGAAAGCTAATGCAATAATTAAACAACTATTCCAAAAGATTGTTGCCATCCTCTCAGCCTTCTTTAGCTTCAACATTGCTGCTTCTCTTTTGTCTGCCTCACGCTTACGTGCCGCTTCAGCTTGAAACTTAAGCCAATCGTCCCATAGTCCACCACGCCCGTGATAAACCATCATACGTTTCAACTCAGCCTCTTGTGTCTTTAGCTGCTCAAGCGCTGCAAATTCTTCTAAGGCATTCTTGCCACCCTCGTTCACCTTGCGTTGTATAGCAGACTTACTATCAAAGTATTTGAATAGAGACTGACCAGCAGCAAAGATGTCTCCACCATTACTAACTGTTTCCTTAATGACAGCAAAGGCTGCGTTGGCAATAGCCAGTTCAGCCAGCATTAACGCAGCAACCTTTCACCAATAAAGGTGAGGAAGCCTCCAAAGATTGAAGCGATGGTCATGCCCATCCAGAAACCACCCTTGCTTTGATTAGCAAGCTGTAGTAGTTCTTTGATGTCAGCGTCCATGCTATCAACCTTTCGTGTAAGGTTGTCAACGGTGCTGATTAGCTTTCCATATTCTATAGGGTCGATGTTCGCCATCACTCACCCCAAGGTGTACCAGTGGCTGTCACAGGGTTCTTCTGCAACTCAATGTTCTGAGCCAGAGCAGCTTCGGTGGCATCTTTTGACACACCGCTGTCCCAGACCCACTGAAGCACTTCTGCTTCTGTAACGTCTGCGTAAGGCACGGTAGGACTGCCATCAGCCCATGAGCAGGTTGAATAGATGGAGGCTGTGTAGTCTCCGTCCACAGCATTGCATTGCCAGTGAGCACAGTTTATAAAGCCTGTTGCCACATCGTAGTTTGTGGTGGAGATCGTCCAGTTGTAGATGGTCATGATGAGTCCTTTCGGTGGGTTAAGATTTGGCGTAAGCGCCGTGATACAAAGAGCGTGCTTCTGCGGCAAACAAACCAGCCAACTCCAAGTCTTTGAAGTATTGCTGAACAACAGTCTTGCCGTTCTTCATTACACGCACAACCCATGCTTTACTTTTTCTGTGCCAAGACACACCGGGATAACCTGATGTATTGCTTGCCAAGGCGTTGCGGTTGCACTGGTTCTCGCTGCGTGTAGCTGGTCGTAGATTCTCAATGCGGTTATCAGCACGGTCGCCGTTGATGTGGTCAACCTCTGGAGGCAGATAGCCGTAGTGCAGCATGAAGATCAAACGGTGCGACTTGTGAACCTTGCCACGCCATGTGATGTGACGATAGCCCGTCTTGTGGATTGAACCAGCAGGTTTGTCCATCATGTGCTGTTTGTTTGGATGGCTTACGCCTTTCCAGTACAAGTACCCATCAAGGTACGCAAAGCAGTCTGTTACGTCTTGTTGAGTAATCATGTTAAGCAACCATTAAAGCGCCAGCAAGAACATACAAATCACCTGCTGCCAAACCCGCAGAGGATGTGGGCAGGTTTTGAATATTGACTCTAGTGGTGGTGGTTGAGTGATTCCACTTGACAGTAAATCCGTTGGATGCACCAGAAATTTGTGCGCCAAAAATATCTCTGTCAGCACCAGACGCAACTGTTGCGTTAATTCTGAATGAGGTTGTTGTATTGCCAGCGACAAGGTTTCCATCAGAAGTTAGGGTTAACGCCTGAGTGAAGCTAATAGCGTCACCTGCTGTGCCGGAGGGGGCGGTAGACCAAATATGTCTGCCCACAGCGGATTCGTATAGCGTTGCTTCTTGGCTGCTGACTTTGTATCTAAATGCGTCTCCAGATGAGGTGTAGTAGACATTTGAGCCTAAGTACACTCCAGCAGTGCGTAATGTTGAACCTCCAAACAAAGACCCATTTCCAGCAATGTCAAAAGAAACGCCAGTAAAACTCCAAGCACTCGGAGTAACCCCCAAGCCGAGGTTGCCGCCGTTGGGCTGAAGAATTAAATCTTTGTACCCAGTGCCGTTGTGTACGGCTTGAATGTATCCGGTGTTTGCAGTGGTGTTGTAACCAACGTGTAGTTGCTTGCCAGTTGCAACAGACGCCTCTCCAATAATTAACTGTGGGGTAAAATAATCGGCGCTTGCTGCGGTTACTTGTAACTTAGACGCTGGCGAACTCGTCCCAATACCCAGACCTGTGCTGGTCAGGCGCATTTGTTCGGCAGCATTGGCCCCAAAAATCAATGCACTGCTTGGCTCCCAATTCCACAAATATGCTTCAGACCCAGTTCCGTTAATCCTGAGCAGCAAACCATCAGTTGCGCCTGTGCCCGTGGTTGTAGTGGTGAGTTTGAAGTCAGAATCACCAGCGTTGTTGACTCCGAGAACAGAACCTGTAAACGTTAGCGCAGACCCAGTGGTCAGGACTTTGGAGCCGTTGAGGTAGGCCACGCCGTTGGCTGTGCCGCCTGAGAGGGTAGTTGCACCGGACAGTGTAAGCGCTTCAGCCGTGATGGTGCCAGTTAGAGTTGGTGCAGCAGACATGACAACGTTGCCCGTGCCTGTGATGGCGTTGCTCACAAGCCCTTTAGAGCCGTCAGAGAACACAGCACGAGAAGCTGTCAACGAAGACACAATAGGTTGTGCTGTAAATGTTGCAACGCCTGTAACACCCAATGTACCGGAAAGTGTAGCGTTCTCACCACCAACAGTACCAGTGAGTGTTGGCGAAGTTGACATGACAACGTTGCCTGTGCCAGTAATTGCATTACTAACCAGACCTTTAGAACCATCGGTGAACACAGCGCGGCTGGCTGTGAGTGAAGACAACACAGGCTGTGCAGTCAATGTAGCCACACCAGTGACAGCCAATGTGCCACCAATCGAGCCATTACCAGCCAAGAACAAGTCTTTGAACTTCAACGAGCCAGAGCCAAGATCAACAGTGTTGGTGGTCTTTGGAGTGATAGCAGCAGCACCAACTACCACGTCCTGTGTTGGACCCAACACAAGAATGGGAGCGCCTTCACCAGTGGTACCGTCATGGTTGTGACCAGTGGAGCTATTGAATGCTGCCTGAATACCATCGAACTCGTTGTCAAGGTCGGTGGCATTAATGATGTTGCCATCAGCAATGTTGTTAGTGGTGTCTGTACGGGTATAGCCTGCCATATGTTTTCCTTAGCTAGTTAGTTATAACGCATTAGCGTCTGTCGTGTGTGCTATATTCAATGGTTGCAGCATCAAGAGAGAACGGTGGATTCTGTCCATTAGAAACAAACTGAATCGAAACACTAAAGCCTGAACCAATTAGTTGTGTCTCAAACTGTTTAGTCAGCTTATTACCATACACCGTAGTGCCATACTTAGCACCACTGTTACCATAAAAACCTACAGTGCTTGTCTCGTTTGATAACAAAATGGTGGCAGGCTGAATAGACCCTGCGTTGTCGAAGTCAAGCTTCAAGTTAACAGAGGTGGTGACACCCCCTTGTGGGTCTGTATAAAGCACCATCTTGTAGAACGTCTTACGCACACGAGGATCATTGATGTAAACAAAAGGTGTAGCAAATGAAGCAACGATGTTATCACCATCAAAGCTATTACCACTCTCCATCTGATAGACGTATCCATCAATGTGAGCAAACACCAGTGTCTCTGTCTGATTGACATAGTCACTGTCGCAGACATAGGCTTTGATACCAACTGTCTCGGCCCACGCCATAGTGCCTGTATCATTACCAACAGTTTGTGTACCGATGATACCTTTAGCGTTTGATGATGTAACACTGCTGTTATATCCCAACAAACGGTATTGGCTTTTCTGCTTAATGACACAGCTTGCGAATGACGAGCTAGAAGCAATGAGGCTTGTCATCTCTTCCTGAATAGGCTTAGACACCACACCCAAGTTGAAGTCACCAACACGGTCTGTAGCGCTAAGCAGACGCAATCCTTCAGGACCGAGGAAGATGACATCACCACCAATTTCCTCAACAGTGTCAGAAGCAACACAACCTACGTTACGTGTAATAGGCTGCAATACAAAGTCTTGTAAGGTGTTACCTGTCAACTGACTAATTGTTTTATCGGTGAAGATGATGAGGCTTTCACGGAACACAATGATTGCTGTAATGGCTCCACCAACATTGATGACACCAGAACCATTGGCAGCAGAGAAGTCTGAATCTGTGTATGGTGCAGTGAAGACGATGGTTTCACCCTTAGCAAAGAACATCTGATTCTTGTGATAGACAACAAACTCAGCGCCAACTACGTCAGACGGTGCAGACGACAACACTGTGAATGTTGTACCGTTCCATGTGAAGGGGAAGTTGTAGCTGTCAACACCCATAACCTTGTCCACACCAGCAAGTCGATATTTAGCCACACGCAGCTTAAGACCGTTAGCGCGACTAACAGATCGCCAAGTGATAGCAGCGTTATCGGCTGGACTAGACGCTAAAGCAGGATAGATACTAATGGTGGCTGCTGTGGATGTAACAGTTGGCACAGCCAACACCGTATATACCAAAGCAACTCCAGCAATGGAGAAAGTGTCACCGATCTGTGGAACACTGGTCAATCCGTCAACAGCCAATGTCGCACCTGTCTGAGAGCCACCATTGACCAACACAGTACCGTATGAGGGCTTATTGATTTTGGTGTAGCCTGAGCCAGTGGTGGAATATATGTCACCGTTTCTATAGGCCAACACAGTGTCGTCCCAAGCAACAACACCCTTGATGAGTCCTTGATGGCTGGTAAAGGTGATGACTGCTTTATCGGCAGGGCTGGATGCTAACGATGTTGTAAGGGTTAGTGTCGCTTGCTTATATGTACTGTTATAGCTGACACCAGCAGTGGTAATTGTGTAGGTGCCTATGACACCAGCGATGGTGAATGTATCACCGACAACTGGTGCAGCAAACAAGTTGGAGACAAGCAATGTTGTACCTGTTTGGCTTCCACCCTGCACAAGAGGCTCACCGTAGGCTGGCACAAAAGAGCTTGAGTATTTGTCAAAGCCTTCGATACGACGATAGCCACCATCCACTGAAGGCTCAAAGTTCTTCAGCAGTCGTGCGCTACCGGGTGCTTGAGTGCCATGCTGTAAAGGTGACAGGTTTGATACCAGTCCTCCACGAAACTCAAAAGGATATGTCTGCCATCCGTCAGCCATTACTTGACCCTTTCACCAAAGGTCGAGAACATTCCTCGATTGATAGCGGTGGAACGCATGTAGCTGACACGATTGACCAGCATTGTTCGCATACGCTTGATGCCTTCTTCAAACTTATTCTTAGCTAAGTTGGCAGCTTGTTCATTGCTACGAAACATGTATGCGTGATACATAGCACCGTCAATGAGAACATGCTTGAAACGTTCAGGGACAGCAGGGACATCTGTGTCGTTGAGAAGGTCTACAGGAACTCGGTAGTACTCATACACCATTTCATAGGTTTGATCAGGAGCAGGAACAACCAACCACTCCAAGCTAGGAGCATGAACAATGTTCTTGGGGACAGTGAGCTTTGATGTATCGTTTGAGTATTCTTGATCTACAGATCGTTCAAGGTAGTCTTCATACTGCATGATGGTCAGCTTGACTGTGTCATTACCGAGTGTGCTGTCAGCCTTAATGCGGAAAGTGTCGAAGTCAATGGTAGATGCGTCAGACGGGAAAGCATAACGAGTGATACCAATCGACAACGTATCTTCAGCAATCACATGATTGAAAGGCCAGTCTTGACCAGCATCATAAACATCACGCAGCGCAGCATTGACAGAGTCTTTAACTTGCGAATAGAAACCAGTGGCAGTGTCAAAGTTTGCAGAAGTCAGTTCAACTTCGTTAAGTCGTCTGTTCACATCATTGACCAACCCAATGTAGTCGTATGCCATATCATTGTTCCTTAATCTTCAAACGCACAACACGTTCGGCAACACTGCCTGTGCTGTCAGCCATACGGCATGTGAACTTGTAGTCGTAGTTGTCAGTACCGAGTCCAAGATTGATTGTGGCTACACCACCGCTGATGGTTTGTGCAACGTTCTGAATACCGTTGACAGTAGAGCCAGCAGTAATCGTAGTAGCTACACCACTGGCATTATCAACGAACCATGTGATTGAACTAATCGTTGCACCATTGAGAAACCTAGACCAGTCAATGCTGTAGTCTAGTGTTTCATCTTTGTCCTTTGAAGGCCATTTAAACGACATATGTGTCCTCTGTTCCTATTTAAGCCACCATTGCTGATCGGTCAGACGAGCTAGGCTTTCTATACGTGTACACTTTTCTATCTTCGCTCGACACATGTATAGAACGTGTCGATGGTGTAGAAACTCTATCAACATATACTGTTCTGTCTTGCGCTGCTACAACCATTGTCCTGTCGCTACTACTATTACGTCTGCCAACACTGACAGTTCTACGTCTATCGTACAGAGCAGCAATTGCGTTGTAGTTGAAGACGACAGTAGTTATACCAACAACACCGACAACACCAACAGCAAAAACCCCGTCAAAGGTTGGTCTAGCATTGTCTGAGACAGTGACAGAGCCAACATCGGCTGCACCACCAACACCAATTAATGTATAAACATTATCGGCTGCAACAACTACACTACCCAACAAAACCTGTGCAGCAATACCAGACAAAGAAGTGTTGGCTTTTGCGACAACAACCATATCACCAACAGCACCTGTAGCAGCAATACCATCTACAGGAATACGGTTGATTGATCGAACGTCAACCACACCAATAGAGAAGGAAGCTTCAACACCAGTGACGTCTGTGTTGGCATCAGCAGCTACGGTGAGCGAGTCAACGAAACCTGTAGCACTGACACCAGAAAGAAGTGTTGTCGATTTAGCAACAACTGTTGTTGTACCGACAACACCTGTAGCAGCAACACCATCAACCAGAGTTGTGCAACCTAAGCTGAACGACACATTATCATTCAACAAAGCAGAGGCTTGAACACCTGTGATGTTTGTAACAGCTACACCAACAACACCTACACTGCCTACAATGGCAGGACTAACTAAGCTTACAACAACATGATTGGCATCACCTGTAATGACAACACCACTGTCTGATGTAGCAACACCAGCTACACCATCAGGTGTATAGGCTACATTGCTAATGCCATAACGAGCGACACCATAGGTGCCTATTCCGTATATAGCGCCAGAGCGTACAGTTGTTGCCATTTGTACCGCCTATTAAGCGATACGGATGATGGCGTTGGAAGCGTCTGCTACAGGGAACTGCACAACAAAGTCACCGTTGGTCGATGTTTTGTCACCACCAAAAGAGATGACAGCAACAGCGTTGGTTGTACTTGAACCACCGTCAGTGGTGGTGTTATAGATGAGAGCGCCAGCGGCTGTGATGGTGGCGGCAGAGAATGTAGCATCAGCAAAGTCAATGAAGGCTGTGGTGCCGCTACTGGTGGGGTCAATGTTTGTCAATGCAATACCACCTGCGGTGTACCCTGTGCCAACAACTTCGTTACTGGTAGTGTAGTTGGTAGTGGACGCACCAAGTGTCGCAGATGATGTGTACAAAGCAAGTTTAAAAGTGTGACCGCTAGTGGTATTGAAGTCGTGCTTACGCTCCAACAATTCTTTCTTGAAGCTGGTGCAAAGTGCGGAGGTGATAGCCATAATATTTCCTAGTTATAAACAACAAAAGGGAGAGCCTCGTGGAAGACCCTCCCTCTTAGGTTAGCCTAAAAGATTAGGCCAACTGGTCGCGGTCAACTTCGTCGGCAGCAATACGGCCATCAACGTTCATCAACACAGCCCACACACGAGCAACACCAGCAGTGGGTGCAGTGGTAGCAGTGGCAATCAACAAGTCAATAGTGTCAGCAGTAGCGCCAATCACGACAGGCTGGAAAGCGGCAGCGTTCTGTGCATAAGCACCAGCGGCAGCAGCATCAGCATCAAAGCCGTCAACGAACACATCAGCGTCAACACCAGTGACACCCAAATCAAAAGTGGTGTCATTCGACTCACCAACGAGGACGGTGATAATTTCGATACCAGCATTCAAGATGACAGTGTTGACGGGAACAGAGATGCACTCAATCACGTCAGCAGCAGCCAAGGCAGAACCTTTAGCGGTTGCAGCAGCAGCGAAGTTGAGGCTGAAGTCAACCAGATAAGGCACGGAGCCAGCAGTGCGACCAGCGGTAGCGCCGCCAGCAAGAGTAGTAACAGTAGCCATTTTAAATTTCCTTTATGTGTAAATGTATAAACGGGGAAGCCTCGTGAGCCTCCCCTGTTTCATCAGGCCACGTTGTAACGTGCAACCACGATGCCTTCAGGACGCAAGATTTTGCGACCATACAGGTGCATACCGCGAACGATGTCAGCGAAGCTGTCGGGGTCACGATATGTCTCAGTCTTTGTCAACTGTTGAGCAGTTGCCACAGCAGAGTCATGACCAGCAACGATCACACCGAAGTTGCTGGACTGAGCAGAAGCACCAGAAGTGCCGGGACCAGTACCGAGCTTAGGAGTGTTGTTCGACACATAGATACGGAAGCCGTGCAGGTTGTTCAAGATCAAACCGTTCTGCAAACCGGAACCACCGAAGTCACCATTCAACAGGCGGCTGTCTTCGTCCTTCAACATCTCAACGAACACTGGATCGACGACCAACCAACGACCCTGAGTGTCCACAAACTGTGTATCCAACAGACGACCCATACGGGCAATCACAGTCAGAGGGGACACAGTGGTAGTGGAAACAGCAGTAGCGCCGGGGAAGCGTGGAGCCAATGGGATGGAGTCACCAGTAGAACCAGCACTGGTCAAGTTGCCAAAGTTAGGACGGCTCAGTTTCATGGTAGACAACAGTTCGTCAGAACCAGCGGAGGCAACAGCTTTAGTGCCGGGAGCAGTGGTACGGGCGGTGTCGCCAGCAGCATGCTTAGCAGACTGTTGGAAGCCAGCCAGATACGCCAACACGTCTTGGTCGTAGTTGTCACGCAGACGATAGGCAGCGCGGTCCGATGCCATCTGCATGAAGTTCACATGCGAGTGAGCAGCTTCGATGTCGTCGATCTTGAATGCGTAGTAGTTAGCTTGGTCAACAACCAAGGTGAAGTCTTCGTCGTCAAGGTCTTGTGCGGTGATCTGAGTACCACGAGCGTAAGCTTGGACGCTAACCTCCGGTTCCTTGATGATCTTGACGGAGTCCCCCATGTTGGCGATTTCACCGAAGTAGTCGCTATTGGTGATGTCTTCAACGGTAGAAGCTTTACGGAATGCAAGTTGTACTTGCTTAGAATAAATAACTGCGGAAAAATTTCCATTGGGCAAATTGCCGTGGGAAGGTGCTGATGGGAAAGCCATGATATGTTCCTTATAGATAAATGTATGGCATATACTAAAATACGCTCACTCAAGTTCCACAGGGCTGTATCAACTAGGTGTATGACAAACCTCTTCTAGCTAAAGAGGCTGACATAGGCTAGATCAACTAGGTTGTCTGTTTACTTACGTTATGCGTTACTAAACGACAAAGCTCAATGAACTGATCTTCAGTGTAATCAAGCTTCATCCTATTGATAGGAACACAGACAAGTTGAATATTATCAACTGTGTAGTCTCCGTTACTATCTACTCTGTCTAGGCTTACTGTATTAAGTTGGTGGCCTTCGCTAGTCAGCGGCAACTTAGTGTAAACACATAGACCTTCTTGTCTCTGCCAAACATCATTAAGATGTTCAACAGTGATAAAACAATTCTTATTCTTTCTTGCACCAGCCGTTTTAATCAACTGGTCAAACTTTTGCTCAAGCGTCAGATTCTTATATCGTTTCTGATTCTTGATACTAATCTTTTCCTTGTTGTTTATGTAAGCTCGTCTATCATGATCTTTAGCTTTTTCAGGATTGGCAACACGCCACTCCCTAAGTTTTTCCGCTAAACAAATCTTGCATACAGCTTTGTAACCAGAGCCTGTAGCTTTACCAGATTTACCGAACTCACTCAACAACTTAGTCTCGCCGCACACGCGACAAGTCTTCATATCATTCATAACATCTCCGATTAGATAAAGAGCTAGACTGTGAATCGGCACAGTCAGGGGAGCTACCCTTTTCGCTCTGTTAAAGTTATATCAGACTTTTTGTGCCCGTGTCAACTGTTATCGTGCATTACCACTCAAGTCGTATACAAACTTACCCGTCTGCATAGACTTATGAATAGCTTCAGCGTTCTTTTCATACTGCAAAGAACTCATCTTAGCCACTTGCGATTCATAGATTACACCGTCAGTGTCTTCACCGGACGGGGCAGATCGGCTACCGCGAGTGTTAATGCTCTCTGCTGCACCAGAAGTTTTCTTCTCCGGTTTCGCTTTACCAATGTTGCGATCAACCTTATACAGATCAATGGCACGAGCAGCAGAACGAGCATCTGTATCATTCTCATACAAAGCCTGTTGTACCCAAGCTGGTTGTTCATCTGCCCAGTTGTGAAAGTCATCGGTATCTCGGATGGTGTCAAAGTCTGGATGAATCTTCAACAACTCAAGTTCAGCCTTCTCTCGTGCTGTTAGTTTGTCTCGCTCGTCCAAGGCTTTGAAGCGCTCATCAAGCGCTGCTGTTTGTTCTTTGGCTTTCTTAATGGCGATGGTTTCAACAATCTTTGCCACGTCAGGATAGGTACGCGCCCAATTTGCCAGTTCAGCTTCGCTTGTTGGTAGCTTGATTTGTTGTTCGGTAGACTGAGTCAGTTGTTGCTTCAGTTCATCAATTTGTTTCTGTAAAGACAAAGACTGTTGCTGTGAATGACGACGAAGATCACCATAGCGCTTCTTAAAGCTTTTCTCTTCAGCGCTCAAATTGCTATCGTCATCAACATTTTCTTCAGATTGACCCTTACCGTTAACATTTTCTTCACTGAGTTTTTTAAGCTCTGCTTCTTCTTGTTCGATTCGTTCACGGTTGGCGTTGCGTTTACCGAAGGGGACGACCACAGTCTTCTGTTCCATTACCATTTCAGACATAAATACCTTTTAAGTTGGGGCTGCACTGTAGGAGACTATGTTGTCTCGGAGAGAGGTAGCCAATGATGGTGGGTGTTATTAAGTGCTAGTCTGCCCACCACAGACTTTAGCATTCTGATTGTAGCTTATTTACGACGAGCAGCTAAACTTGTTGATTTAGATGCAGTCTTTGTTTTCTTCTTAGATACAAAACCACCTTTGGCCCATCCGGGACCATCACCGGGGCCATCACCGGGGCCATCACCGGGGCCATCACCGGGGCCATCACCGGGACCATCGCCAGCGGAAGATGCAGCACCAGTGCCACCATCACCACTATCACCGGGAGAAGCACCACCAGTGCCAGCGCCTGCGCCGGGACCAGAACCGTCACTAGCGCCGGGACCACCGGGAGCAGCGGCAGCATCGGCAGCATCGGCAGCGGCGGCAGCATCGGCAGCGGCGGCAGCGGCGGCAGCATCGGCAGCGGCGGCAGCATCGGC
>Ga0209599_10000114_pt1 | contig 58387 bp, 51 predicted proteins | sample Shrwel_input2_FT_FD_187534 | JGI IMG/M metagenome (GOLD analysis project Ga0209599, IMG submission 187534) | Subsurface microbial communities from deep shales in Ohio, USA - Utica-3 well 1 S input2 FT (SPAdes) (version 2) ...
TTGTTGATGAATAAGATTTATATTTTTAAAATTTCTTTCAATAAGTTTTCTAAAATCTAAAGTCTCAAAATGATTTCATTATCAATGTTTTAAAGGATTGTTAATCTTGTATCTTCATGCTTCCATCTTCCAATTTTTTTCACTACTTTTGCACCTTCAAAAAATATATATGCAAAATATCAGAAACATCGCAATTATTGCCCACGTAGACCACGGGAAAACCACATTGGTAGACAAAATTATCCATGCTACTAATGTTTTCAGAGATAATCAAGAATCTGGAGATTTAATTATGGATAATAACGATTTAGAAAGAGAAAGAGGAATTACCATTCTTTCTAAAAATATTTCGGTTACGTATAAAGATACTAAAATTAATGTAATCGACACTCCTGGTCACGCCGATTTTGGTGGTGAAGTAGAACGTGTTCTTAAAATGGCTGATGGTGTATTGTTATTGGTAGATGCTTTCGAAGGACCTATGCCACAAACTCGTTTCGTTTTGCATAAAGCTTTAGAATTAGGGCTTAAACCTATTGTAGTTATCAATAAAGTAGATAAAGAAAACTGTCGTCCAGACGAAGTTCATGATAAAGTTTTTGATTTATTCTTTAACCTAGATGCTACCGAAGAACAGTTAGATTTCCCTACTTTCTATGGTTCTTCTAAGCAAGGTTGGTTCAATACTTCTTTAGAACCTACAGATAATATTTTACCAATTTTAGATGGTATTTTACAATATGTTCCAGCTCCAAAAGTGGAAGAAGGGAACTTACAAATGCAAGTAACTTCTCTAGATTATTCTTCATTTTTAGGAAGAATTGCAGTAGGTAAAGTAACCAGAGGTTCTATCAAAGAATCTCAGTGGATTGGTCTTGCACAAGAAAATGGCAATATTCTTAAAGGTAAAGTTAAAGAATTATATATTTTTGAAGGTTTAGGCAAGAAAAAAGTTACAGAAGTTCAAGCAGGTGATATTTGTGCAGTAGTAGGATTTGATGCTTTCCAAATCGGAGATACTTTCGTAGATTTAGAAAATCCAGAACCATTGACTAGATTGTCTATTGATGAGCCTACGTTGAACATGACGTTCTCTATCAACAATTCACCTTTCTTTGGAAAAGACGGTAAATATGTAACTTCTAATCACTTGAAAGAAAGATTAGAAAAAGAATTAGAGAAAAACTTAGCATTAAGAGTTGAACAAACCGAAGATGCAAACACTTTCCTAGTTTTTGGTAGAGGTATTCTTCACTTATCGGTTTTAATTGAAACGATGAGAAGAGAAGGGTATGAGATGACGATTGGTCAGCCACAGGTTATTCTTCACGATGTAGATGGAGAAAGCCACGAACCATACGAAAGTTTGGTAGTAGACGTTCCAGAAGAATATGCTTCTAGAGTAATCGATTTAGCTACACAAAGAAAAGGTGATCTTCACATTATGGAAACCAAAGGAGAAATGCAACACATGGAATTCGAAATTCCTTCAAGAGGTTTAATTGGATTGCGTTCTCAAATGTTGACGGCAACTGCAGGCGAAGCGATTATGGCGCACAGATTTACCGATTATAAACCTTTCAAAGGAGCTATTCCGGGAAGAAATAATGGGGTTTTGATTTCTAAAACTCAAGGTCCTTGTACAGAATATTCTATTGCTAAACTTCAAGACAGAGGTAAGTTTTTTGTAGATCCGGGCGAAGAAATTTATGCAGGAATGATTATTGGTGAACAAAACAAACCTGGAGACTTAGTCGTAAACATTGTAGAAGCAAAACAATTGAATAACATGCGTGCTGCTGGTAAAGATAAAGACGGAAACATTGCTCCAAAAATCTTATTCTCACTAGAAGAGTGTATGGAATATATTCAAGCAGATGAATGTATAGAAGTTACTCCAAACTTCATCAGAATGCGTAAAAAAATCCTTTCTGAAGAAGATAGAAAACGTGCGGAAAGAAACGCGAAATAAAATTAGAACTTCAAATTTCAAATAATAAATTACAATGAAATGTGGAATTGTAGGTTTACCAAACGTAGGTAAATCAACCTTATTTAACTGTCTTAGCAACGCCAAAGCACAATCTGCGAACTATCCGTTTTGTACAATCGAACCTAACTTAGGAACAGTTTCTGTACCAGATCCTCGTCTTTTTGAGTTAGAAAAATTGGTAAATCCAGAGCGTGTTTTACCAGCTGTGGTAGAAATTGTGGATATTGCAGGTTTGGTAAAAGGTGCTTCTAAAGGCGAAGGTTTAGGAAATCAGTTTTTGGCAAATATCAGAGAATGTGAAGCAATTATTCACGTTTTAAGATGTTTTGATAATGGAAATATCGTTCACGTAGAAGGTTCTGTAGATCCAATGAGAGATAAAGAAATCATCGACATAGAACTTCAGTTAAAAGACCTTGAAACACTTGGTAAAGCGGTTGAAAAAGCTAAAAAATTCATTAAGTCTGGTAAAAAAGAAGATATTTTAACTTACGAAACACTTCAGAATTTGCAAAAATTTGTAGAAGACGGTAAAAACGTAAGAGAATTTCCAACGGATGATTTCACTCAATCGATTATTGATGAGGTTCACTTGTTAACCAAAAAGCCAGTGCTTTACGTTTGTAATGTAGATGAAAATTCTATAAAAAACGGTAACGAATGGATTGCTAAAATCGAGGAAATGGCAGCTAAAGAAAATGCTGAAGTAGTAGTTTTAGCAGCACAAATCGAAGCAGATATCAATGAATTGGAAACTTTCGAAGAAAGACAAATGTTCTTAGAAGAATTAGGTCTTGAAGAACCAGGAGTAAACAGACTCATCAGAAAAGCATACGATTTACTGCACCTTCAAACGTATTTTACAGCGGGAGTTAAAGAAGTAAGAGCTTGGACGATTGGTAAAGGTTGGACTGCTCCACAAGCTGCTGGTGTAATTCACACTGATTTTGAAAAAGGATTCATTAGAGCAGAAGTTATCGGTTATGATGATTTCGTTAGCTATGGTTCTGAAGCGAAAGTGAAAGAAGCTGGAAAAATGAGAGTAGAAGGGAAAGAATACATCGTAAAAGATGGTGATGTGATGCATTTCCGTTTTAACGTGTAAAAATTTTATAAGTAAAAACTTAGTATATTAAATCGAGCAAAGTAATTTGCTCGATTTTTTTTGTAACGATTTCAATGGTTTCAAAACTAATTGTAAAAAATAAAAAAATGAACAATCACGAAATAGACTACAAAATTCACGGTGAAGAATTGCAATGTGTTGAAATAGAATTAGATCCACAAGAAGCAGTGATTTCTGAACCCGGAAGTTTTATGATGATGACAGATGGTATCCAAATGGAAACTCTTTTTGGCGATGGAACAGAAACTGGCGGATTATTAGGGAAACTGTTTTCTGCAGGGAAAAGATTGTTGACAGGAGAAAATCTTTTCATGACGGTTTATACCAATACTTCTTATCAAAAAAGACAAGTGACCTTTGCTGCGCCTTATTCTGGGAAAATTATTCCTCTAGATTTGTCTGATTTAGGTGGAAAAGTGATTTGTCAAAAAGACAGTTTTCTTTGTGCTGCAAAAGGCGTTTCTGTAGGTATAGAATTTCAGAGAAAATTAGGGACTGGACTTTTTGGAGGAGAAGGTTTCATTATGCAAAAACTAGAAGGAGACGGAATGGCTTTTGTGCACAGTGGTGGTTATGTGGTAGAAAAAGTATTGCAGCCTGGCGAAATTTTAAAAATAGATACAGGTTGTATTGTAGCGTTCACTCAAACTGTTTCTTACGATATTCAGTTTGTTGGCGGAATTAAAAATACTATTTTCGGTGGAGAAGGTTTATTTTTTGCGCAATTGCAAGGTCCGGGAAAAGTTTGGATTCAGACGCTTCCTATCAGCAGATTGGCAAGCAGAATTTTACAATATGCAGGTCCTTCTGGTAGAAGAGAAGAAGGAAGTGTTTTAGGAAAATTAGGAAATATGCTCGATGGAGACGGATTTTAATATTTAACTATTGATTTCAAAAATAAAAGCGAACTTTTTAAGGTTCGCTTTTTTATTTTAATCGCAATTTCCATCTATGTCACAAGAATCTCCAGAATTGATGAGTTGTAAACCTTTATCACCGTTAGAAAACTCTTCCCAAGTTTTTTCTAATGCTTCTAAAAACAATTCAGGTTGTTGCGCTCCAGAAATTCCATATTTATCATTAATCACAAAGAAAGGAACTGCATTAATTCCTAATTGGGCAGCCAATTGCATATCTTGTTTCACGAGATAACCTAATTCATCAGATTGTAAGGCGTTTTTAGCCTCATCTTCTGCAATTCCTATAGATTTTGCCAACTGAATCAATGTTTCCTCATCATCTATGTTTTTCCCATCTAAAAACTGTGCTTCAAAAAGCGTTTCTTCCATTTCATTGGCTAAATTTTTAGTTTTTGACAACTGAATCAGCAAATGTGCTTTATAAGAATTAGCCACTTTAGAATCATCAAAATTAAAGTCTATTCCCGCTTCTTTTCCAGCCATTGCTGCACCTTCATGCATGGCTTTTGCTCTTTCTACGGTAATTCCTTTGGCTTTAGCAAAATATTCATAAGGATTTACATCTGGCTGAGTTATCAATTGTGGGTCTAATTGAAAACTGTGCCAAGTGATTTCTAATTTTTCGGCGTGAGGAAATTTTTCTAATGCTTTTTCAAATTTCTTTTTTCCTACAAAGCAAAACGGACAACGAACGTCGCTCCAAATATTTATTTTCATAATTTTTCTAATTTGAGCTACAAATATAGTTTAGTTTAGACGCTATAGCATTGATGTATGATAAATTCTCGCTAAAAAAAACTTTTCCACAAAATTTCTTCCATAAATTTAGTTTCGTTAAATTTGTGAGTTATTGGTTTTAATTAACTTTCACGCGGTAAAGCAGGAAATATATGAGTGAGAATCTACAGGTAAATTATTCAGAAGAAAACATACGAACGCTCGATTGGCAAGAACACATTCGTCTTCGTCCTGGTATGTATATTGGGAAACTAGGAGACGGTTCTTCTGCAGATGATGGGATTTATATTTTGTTAAAGGAAATCATTGATAACTCTATCGATGAATTTCGTATGAAATCTGGAAAAAGAATCGAAATTAAATTAGATGAAGGTAAAGTTACCATTAGAGACTTTGGTCGTGGTATTCCTTTAGGAAAAGTAGTAGATGCGGTTTCTAAAATGAATACAGGTGGTAAATATGATTCTAAAGCATTCAAAAAATCTGTAGGTCTTAATGGTGTAGGTACCAAAGCGGTAAATGCACTTTCTGATTATTTCAGAGTTCGCTCATTCCGTGATGGAAAAATGAAAGTGGCAGAGTTTTCTAAAGGAAACATCACCGAAAACCATCCTGAAACCGATACCTCAGACAGAAACGGAACAGAAATTTCTTTCATTCCTGATTATAGTATTTTCACGCATTTTAAATTCAGAAAAGAGTACATCGAAAGAATGCTTCGCAATTACGCTTATCTGAATCCGGGGCTTAAAATTATCTTTAACGGAGAAACGTATTACTCTGAAAACGGATTAAAAGACCTGTTGGAAGAAGAATTAGAAGGCGAAATTTTGTATCCAATCGTTCACTTGAATGATGAAGACATCGAACTCGCGATTACCCATTCTGATAAATCACAAACCGAAACCTATTTCTCTTTCGTAAACGGACAAAACACTACACAAGGTGGAACTCACCTTAATGCTTTCCGTGAAGCGTATGTAAAAACGATAAGAGAATTTTTTAATAAAAACTTTGAGGCAGCAGATATTAGAAAATCTATTATTGCCGCAATTTCTATCAATGTAGAAGAACCTGTTTTTGAGTCTCAAACCAAAACCAAACTCGGTTCTAACGATATTGGTCCAAATGGGCCTTCTGTAAGAACTTTTGTGGTAGATTTCTTAAAAAATAAACTCGATAATTTTTTACACAAAAATCCAGAAGTTGCCGAAGCAATTTTAAGAAAAATCATCATTTCTGAAAGAGAAAGAAAAGAACTTTCGGGAATTCAAAAATTAGCGAGAGAAAGGGCGAAAAAAGTTTCGCTTCACAATAAAAAATTGAGAGATTGTAGACAACACTACAATGACCAAAAAGCGTCTAGAAAATCAGAAACCATGATTTTCATTACTGAGGGAGATTCTGCTTCTGGTTCTATTACCAAATCAAGAGATGTAGAAACTCAGGCGGTGTTTTCATTGAAAGGAAAACCTCTCAACTGCTATGGTTTGACCAAGAAAATTGTGTATGAAAACGAAGAATTTAACCTTCTTCAAGCTGCACTGAATATTGAGAATAGTTTAGAAGATTTGCGATACAACCATGTTATCATAGCTACCGATGCCGATGTAGACGGAATGCACATTCGATTGTTGATGATTACATTTTTCTTGCAGTTTTTCCCTGATTTAATTAAAAATGGACATTTGTACATTTTGCAAACGCCACTTTTCAGAGTGAGAAATAAAAAGGAAACCAGATATTGCTATTCTGAAGAAGAACGATTGAAAGCACTTAATGAATTAGGCAAAAATCCAGAAATTACCCGTTTCAAAGGTTTGGGAGAAATTTCACCTGATGAATTTAAACATTTCATAGGGAAAGATATTCGTCTAGAACCAGTAGTCATTGGTAAAGACAGTACCATTAATGATTTATTAGAGTTTTACATGGGTAAAAACACTCCAGACAGACAAACTTTCATTTTAGAAAACTTAGTGGTGGAAGACCCAGATATTGATAAAAAAGAGGTTCTGAACGACGCATCATAAAAACAATAAACTAAAAACCAACCAATGAGATTAAGCAATAGAAGTAGAATACCTATTTATAATTTTGTCCTTACATTGATTAATGTATTGATTGTGATAGGTTTAGCTGGTTTTATTTTAGAAAAAACCAGATTGGCAATGTTCGGTAACGAAAGTATTTTATTTGTCCTGCTTCCTGTTGTATTGCTCATTCTTTTTTTGGTGAGAGGCCGACAGATTTTCGAATATGATAGTGATGGAGAAGCGGTAAATTTTAAAAATAGAAATATCATTCCATTTCTTAGCAAGGAGATTAGAGATGAGTTTCCTAAGTATAAAATTCTCTCTTACGAAGTGGTAAATGCTATTTTTTTTAAAAAACTTTTTGTTAAAATAAAAAGCAGAAAAGAGCATCATCAAGCAATTATTTTGAAGTATGACATCTCATATCTTACGGATAAAGAAATAAAAGATTTAAAATTTTCTTTGAAAAAAATTATAAAGGCCAATAAAGAAGCAAACAGAGAAGGTAAAACGCAAGGTTAATAATGGAAGGACACGAGCACAAGGAAGAATCCTTAAAAAAAGTATCAGGTTTATACAAAGATTGGTTTCTAGATTACGCTTCCTACGTAATTTTAGACAGAGCCATTCCGTCTATTTTTGATGGTTTTAAGCCAGTACAGCGAAGAATCATGCATTCTATGCGCGAATTAGAAGACGGTAGATACAATAAAGTTGCCAATATTGTAGGAAATACCATGAAATATCATCCTCATGGTGATGCTTCTATTACGGATGCGATGGTTCAAATTGGTCAAAAAGAATTGCTCATTGATACCCAAGGAAACTGGGGAAATGTCTACACTGGAGATTCTGCAGCGGCAGCCAGATATATTGAAGCAAGATTAACTCCTTTTGCTTTGGAAGTGGTTTTCAACCCGAAAACTACAGAATGGAGCAAATCTTATGACGGTAGAAATAATGAACCGATTGACTTGCCTGTAAAATTCCCTTTGCTTTTGGCTCAAGGTGTAGAAGGAATTGGAGTAGGACTTTCTACCAAAATTATGCCTCATAATTTTAATGAACTTTTAAGTGCTTCTGTAGCTTATTTGAAAGGCAAAAAATTTGAACTTTATCCAGACTTTCAAACGGGAGGTTTATTAGATGTAAGCAATTATAATGATGGTCAACGTGGCGGAAAACTCCGTACTAGAGCCAGAATTATTCAAAAAGATAAAAATACGCTTTGCGTTACAGAGCTTCCTTTTTCTAAAAATACGGGCGATTTAATTGATTCTGTAATCAAAGCCAACGAAAAAGGGAAAATCAAAATCAAAAAAATAGAAGACAATACTTCTGATAAGGTAGAAATTAATATTCATTTAGCGAATGACGTTTCTCCAGATAAAACCATCGATGCACTATATGCTTTTACCGATTGCGAAGTCTCTATTTCGCCAAATGCGTGTGTTATTGTAGGCGACAAACCAGAGTTTCTTTCGGTTTCTGAAATTCTAAGAAGAAATACAGATCACACCGTTTCTTTACTCAAAAAAGAATTAGAAATAGAACTTCACGAACTCGAAGAAAAGTGGCATTTTGCAAGTTTAGAGAGAATTTTCATTGAAAATGAAATTTATCAAGAAATTAAAGGTAAAAATTCTAAAGAAGAAGTTTATGAAGCGATTGATAAAGCACTGAAACCTTTCATTAAAAAACTTATGAGAGCTATTACGGTGGAAGATATCATCAAGTTGACGGAACTTCCTTTCATGAGAATTTCTCGTTATGACAGAGATAAAGCCGAAGAAAATATCCTCGCTCTAGAAGGTAAAATGGAACAGGTGAAACATCACTTGGCGAATCTTATTGCTTATGCTATTGATTATTTTACCAATATTCAGAAAAAATACGGAAAAGACAAAGAGCGTAAAACAGAACTTAGAGTTTTTGATAATATTGATGCTACCAAAGTCGTTTTGGCTAACGAAAAATTCTATGTGAATAGAGAAGAAGGTTTCATAGGGACTTCGCTTAAAAAAGACGAATACGTTTTCGATTGTTCTGATATTGATGACATCATCACTTTCCAAAAAGATGGAACCATGAAAGTGGTAAAAGTAGAAGCCAAAACTTTCATCGGAAAAAATATTGTACATGTTGGCGTTTTCAAAAAAGGAGACAAACGTACCGTTTACAACATGATTTATCGAGAAGGTAAAGAAGGTCCTTACTACATGAAACGTTTTTCTGTAACGGGTGTTACCAGAAATACAGACTATAAATTGGCTTCTGATAAAAAAGGTTCAGAAATGTTGTATTTCTCTGCCAATCCAAATGGTGAAGCAGAAACCGTAACCGTTTTATTGAAACCAAATTCTAGAGTTAGAAAAAATAAAATTGAGATTGATTTCTCAGAATTAGCGATTAAAGGAAGAGATTCCAGAGGAAATCTCGTAACCAAATACGCCGTGAAGAAAGTTGATTTAAAAGAAGAAGGCGTTTCTACATTGGCTCCAAGAAAAATTTGGTTTGATGATACGGTTCGCAGACTGAATGCAGACGGAAGAGGTACATTATTAGGCAGTTTCAAAGGTGATGACAAAATCTTAACCATAAATCAAAATGGTGAAGCCAAATTGGTGACTTTTGACTTGCTTAATCGTTTTGATGATGAATATTTAATTCTCGAAAAATGGAAGCCAAAACAGCCGATTACCTGTATCTATTTTGATGGCGAAAAAGGAATCTATTTCATCAAGCGTTTCTTGCTGGAAAATACTACAAATGTTCAGCATTTTATGCCAAGTGAACATCCGAAATCTTTCGTAGAATTTGTGGGAACTTCTGATGGTTGTACTGCTGAAATTATTTTCCCGAAAGATAAATCAGGTAAAGAAAAAGAGCCAGAAATCATCAATATTGATGAATTTATCGCAGTGAAAGGTATTAAAGCCATTGGGAATCAGTTTATCAAAGAAAAAGTAAAATCTATTAACATCACTATTCCAGAACCTTTGGAAGAAGAGCAAGAAGCAGAAGAATCTGCCAATGAAGAGATTGATGCTGATTCTGATATTAATGAAATTCCAGAAGAAGGTCAAATCGGAGATTTATTCTCCATTGATGAAAATAACGAATAATTAAAAAAATATGCATCCAATATTATTAATAATCATAGCCATAACTGTAATCATCAGTATTATGGGATTCCAAAATATTCAACTTTTTGAAAAATATAAGTTCAATGTTTCGGCGATACAAAATCGAAAAGAATACATTAGATTGCTTTCTGCAGGGTTTCTTCATGCAGATTGGGGACATTTGTTTTTCAATATGTTGACGCTGTATTTCTTTGCACCAATCGTTTTATATGTATATGGTGTTTCAGGATTTTTGTTGGTGTATTTAGGCTCAATTGTTATTGGGAATTTATTTTCCTTGTATTTGTATAAAAGACAAAGTTGGTATTCGGCAATTGGAGCGAGTGGTGGCGTTTCTGGGATTTTATTTGCGGCAGTAGCTTATGCGCCTAACGAAATTGAAGTAAATTTCTTACCTGGTTATATTTTTGGAGCTTTGTATTTTGGATATTCCGTTTACATGATGCTTAATCCAAGACCACATGATAATATTGGTCATGCTGCGCATTTAGGTGGTGCTGCTTTTGGATTGGTTTATGCAGTTGCACTAGAGCCAGAAATTGCCATGAATAATGCAGTTTATTTGCTTGTGATGTCACTTCCTTTGATTTACATGAGCTACCAAGTTTTTGTGAAAAAGAAAATAGGATAAATAATTTTTTAATTTTATATAATTGAGATGATTAGTTTTGAATATAATCGCAAGAAAATGTTTTTGTGGATGTTATTTTCAATTTTAATCATTTTACTTTTTTCTTATGATTTTATTAACGCAGAAGATTTAACTTCAAAACGACCAGAATCATACAGCAAATACAGTTATGTAGGACATTTTTTCTATAAAAGCCCTAATTTATTAAGGTTTTTTTGTGGTTTTATTGTTCTTTTATTTTTGTACTTTTTTGTTTCGTTGATAAGAAAAATTATTAAAGGAAATGTTTTTTATGAAAATAGGAATGGTTTTTTAATCTGTGATGATGTGAAAATCGTTAAAATTTCAGACATAAAAAATTTTGATGTAAAAAAAATCAATAGAAATATCTACATAAGAATTCACCTTAAAGATTCAAAAAAATTCATTGAAGAAGAAACAAATTTCTTGAAAAAATTAAATTTCCACTTAGCAAATTATACTGAAAAAACACCATTAATAATGAGTGTAGATTTTTTTCAAGAAAAACCAAATGAAATCCTAGAAAAATTAAAGAAACTTGTTTTCAATTCTTAAATGAATTAATTTCAATAAATTATTAATTGTAAAATATAAATGATTTTTATCCAATTGTGTAATTTATTTATAGATTAATCAGTGAAAATCTGTGTGATTGGTGAGAAATTAATCTATTTTCTTCCCATCACAAATCTATCATTTCCAGATAAATCTTTTACCAATTCGCTTTCTGAGAAATTTCTGAAGAGTTCTAGCGTTTCTTTTCCTAATTTTTGATTGATTTCAAGGAAAAATAAACCGTTTTCATTGAGATGATTTTCACAGTCTTTTGCAATTTTTCGGTAGAAAATAAGTGCATCAGAAGTTGGTGAGAATAGTGCAATATTCGGTTCAAAACCTTTTACAGTATCTTCGATTTCCGTATTTTCATCAATGCCAATGTAAGGAGGATTTGATAAGATCACATCATAATTTTCGGTCAAGTCTGTGTTCAGATAATCTGCTTTTAAAAATTTAATTTCAGTTTGATGAAAGTCTGCGTTTTTTTGAGCAATTTCTAGCGCTTTTTCAGAAATATCGATTGCAGAAATTTCTGCATCTGGGAAATACTTTTTTAAAGTAATTGGGATAATTCCGCTTCCTGTTCCAACATCTAATAATTTTAGATTTTGGATTTTAGATTTTAGATTTTTAATTTTTGAAATCGCTAGTTCTAGCAATTCTTCTGTTTCAGGACGAGGAATTAAGACGTTTTCGTCTACAAAAAATCTATTTCCATAAAATTCGGTATATCCCAAAATCTGTTGATATGGTTTTCCTTTTTTGAGTTCTTTAGTTACTTTTTCAAATTCCAAAGCCAGATTTTCTACTTTTCTTTCTTGAAAATCTTCTAAGAAATATCGGTAAAGAATTCTGCTTTCCTCTTTGGAATAAATAGTCGCTAAAGCTTCAGAAAACGAGGGGAAATAATCTTGAAATTGCATTTTACAAAATTATATAAATTATCCTAAATATTCTGTAATATGTTTCGGAGCTTAATCTCTGAAATTTGTCAAAAAATAAAAGTAATGATTACTAGAATCAAAGAATTACCAGATAACATGGTGGGCTTTTTAGCCACTGACGAAGTTTCAGCAAAAGATTTTATAGATGTAGTAATGCCAGAAGTTGAAAAATTTATCGAGGAAAAAGATAAATTGAATTACATGTTGGTCATCGAAACAGATTTATCCAAATTTACAGCAGGAGCGTGGTTTCAAGACGCAATGTTGGGCATAAAAACATTGACCAAATGGAATAGAGCTGCCATCGTTTATGATTCTGAAACAGTACAAGATTTTACAGAAATTTTTAGCAAAATTATGATTGGTGAGTTTAAAGGATTTGATAAAAAAGATTACGATACAGCCGTAAAATGGACTTCTGAACAAATTGACCTTTAATTTTTAACATCAAAAACTCTTGCTATGAACGAAAATAAAAATCCTCAAATTACATTAACCAAAAGCAGTTCTGTTTCTGAAATTCTACTTGAAAATGATAGTAATGCTAAAGAAATTTTTAGAAATTTAAAACAAAATCTATATAACGTAGAGCATTGGAACTTGGTTAAAGACAAAGAGCATTGTCATTTTCAACTCTGCAACAAGCATGGAGAAGAAAAAACGGGAAAAATAGAAAATGGCGACCTGATTAGAATCTGCGTTACTGATGAAAATCAAAAAACGACTTGCTATGATTGGTTTCAAATAAGAGATTTAGAAGAAACCAATTTTCCAGACGAACAAATTATCAGTTTTCATCTCAATCCGATGATGAGTTCTCAATTGCTCATTGAAAAAAAGAATAGAAGCAAAAAACGCTTGGAAATAAATTCTTTTTCTATCAGAAGACTAAGAAATAAAATTATTACAGAAATAGAAGAAACCAACGAAATGATTAATCTAGAAACGGTGAATTTTTATCACAAAATCAGAAATCTTTTCTTAGGATTTAATGGAATTCTAAATATTAAAACGTATTAAACAACACAAATACATCATATCAATCACCAAATCACAAAATTTATGTCAACCCAAAATTTATTTCAAAAAGAAGCCATAGAAAAGCTTAAAGAGCTTTCAGAAAAAGCGAGAACGTGTATGTTTGTGACTGAATTAGACCAATTACCATCCAATTCTAGACCGATGAGTTTGCAAGAATGCGATGATGAAGGAAATCTTTGGTTTATTTCGAGTAAAGAAAGCAATAAAAATATGGAAATCGAAAGAGATCCTAGAGTGCAACTTTATTTTATGAATAATAGCGACAGCGAATATCTTTCTGTTTATGGCAAAGCGTTTATCTATGATGATAAATCTACAATAGAAGAAAAATGGAGTGCTTTTGCCAATGCTTGGTTTGATGGAAAAGATGACCCGAATGTTTCTATTCTGAGAATTGCTCCAGAAGATGTCTATTATTGGGATACTAAAGCTGGTAAACTCGTTTCTTTATTGTCATTTGCTACTGCGATTGTTACTGGTAATAAAACCGATAACAGTGATGGAGTAGAAGGACAAATTTCAATCTAGAAGCACTCAATATATATCGAAGTCCGCAATTTATTGCGGGCTTTTTTACCATTCAATTAACTTTTCAGCGGTAATAATATATTTTTTAAAAGTGGAATTCTGCTTTTTCTCAAAATTAGTATCTAATCCAGTAAATTGAGAAAATGCAGGCAAAATAATTTGATTTTCCGAGACTAAAAAGCATGGAAATTTCAATTTTTGTCGGTTTTGAGCCATCAATGAAACTCCAGGATGAATGTGCCCACCAATTTGTGGTTTTTGAAGGGAATCTAAAAATTCGTGAGAAAAAATAAGATTTTCGGTTTCATAAATTTCAGTTTCTTCCATTCCGAATTCTTCTGAAAATCTATCGTGATTTCCTTTCACGAGCAACCATCTTATCGTGTTAAAATTTTCAAACCATTTTCTGAAAATTTCTATTTCAGAATTCAGTTCTGCGTGAAACAAATCGCCTACAATGATTATCTTTTCAGGCTCATAATGTTCTATTAATTTTTGGAGATTTTCTAAATCTTTTTCGATAACTCCATTGGGTAAAGCAATGCCATTTTTTCTGAAATGTGCGGTTTTTCCTAAATGTAAATCAGACAAAATCAAAGATTTTTCTTTGTCCCAAAAAATACTTCGGTATTGATTGAGCTTCATTTGTTCTCCAGCAAAATTGATAGAAATTTCAGAAATCATGTTGCAAAAATACGAGAAAAATTATCGAGAAAAGCGATTTCTTTTTTTAGGAATTCCAGTCGTTTTCATTCTTTCGATTCTGGTCAATAAATCTTCACTAGAAAGCGATTGACGAAGACTGTCTACTTTTATAGGGAAACTCAGCGGTGTAAATTGTGTGGTTTTTTCGAATACAATTTTTGAAGCTGAAATTCTTTCAAAAGCTTCTCTTAGTCGTACTTCTTCTAACTGATTGTTAAAAACTTCGGTGTAAGCTTGTCTCAAAAGTAAATTGTCTGGTTCGTAATCTTCCAACACTTTAAAAATAAGGTTTGACGAAGATTGAATACTTTTAAATTTCTTTTTATTGCCGTAATAATTTTGTAAAACCAAGCCAGAAATCACCGCAATATCTCGAAATTTTCTTTTGGCCATTTCCGCTGCATTAATACTTGCCATTACATCTTGAATGAGATTTTCTTTGCTCAATATTTGTTGCAAATGCTTTTCTTCTAAAGGAATCGGTTGGTCGTTACTTAGTTCGAAACCGTAATCATTCATCGCCATGGTAAATGAAATTGGGAAGATTTTAGAAATTCTGTACGCTACCAAAGCAGACATCACTTCGTGAACCAATCTTCCTTCAAAAGGATACATAAAAAGGTGATTTCCGTATTTGTTTTCAATGAGTTCCACCAAAAATTCATCAGATTTCGGAATGTGCGAAACGCCTTCTTGGTCTAGAAGTAACGGTTGTAGAAATTTTAGTTCTTTTTCTCTAGGATTTGGTGAAAGTGAATCATTTAATTTTTCTCGTAAAAAATGAGACAAATAAGAAGTCATTGGCAATCTTCCACCTGCGTAACTTGCTGCAATTCCGCGTTTTTTTGAGCTTAATTTTACCAGAACTTCCTGTTCTTTGATATTCACAATTTCTAAAACTCTTCCTGCTAAAATAAAAGCATCTCCTTTGTTCAAACGGGAAATAAAAAACTCTTCAATCATCCCAATGTAACCACCACCGAAAAATTTCACTTTCATCATCACATCGCTTACAATTGCGCCCAAATTCATACGATGAAGCATCGCAATTCTTCTGCTTTTAACTTTGTAAATTCCGTCTTCTATAACTACTTTTTGGAATTCTTCATAACTTTTTAGGGATTTTCCACCAACAGTGATGAACTGCAAAATCCATTTCCATTCTTCATAGGTCATTTCTCGAAAACAAAAGGTTTCTTTGACTTGTTTTTTGATTTCTTCTTCTCTAAAACCTTCACCAACTGCCAAAGTCACGAGAAATTGCACCAAAACATCAAATGCTAAAACAACTGGCTCTCTTTTCTCGATTTGATTCTGTTTATGCGCTTCTTTCAACGCTGCCACTTCTATCAATTCCAAAGAATGGGTAGGAACGAAATAAATTTTAGAAGTTTCAAAAGGAGAATGTCCACTTCTTCCCGCTCTTTGTAAAAATCTTGCAACACCTTTACTAGAACCGATTTGAATCACGGTGTCAACTGGTTTGAAATCTACGCCCAAATCCAAAGAAGAAGTAGAAACTACCGCTTTTAAATAACCCGAAGCTAAATTATCTTCAATCCAATTTCTGAGTTCAAAATCTATCGAACTGTGATGAATCGCGATTTGACCTGCCAAATCTGGATTGGCTGCCAATAAATTTTGATACCAATTTTCCGCCTGATTTCTGGTGTTGGTAAAAATGAGAGTAGTTTTGCTTTGGTTGATAATCGGAAGAATTTTTTCTGTCATTTTGCTTCCCATGTGTCCAGCCCAAGGCAAAAGTTCTAATTCATCTGGTAAAACAGAGAGGATTTCTATTTTCTTTTTTTCTTTGGCGAGAACTATTTTTTTTGGAGTTTCATAAGGAACTAAAACGTCTAATGCTTCTTCTAAATTTCCGATGGTGGCAGTTAATCCCCAAATTTTCAAATTTTTAGAAATACTTTGTAAATGCGAAAGCGCCAATTCTACCATCACGCCTCGTTTTGAAGAGAGCAATTCGTGCCATTCATCTACAGCGACACATTGTAGATTTTTAAAAAATTTGGTTTTGGATTTTTGAGCGAGTAGCAAATGCAAACTTTCTGGAGTTACTACCAAAATTTCGGGCATATTTCTCGTTTGTTTTTGCTTTTCTGATGCAGAAATGTCGCCGTTTCTTACTCCAACTGTCCAATCCAATCCGATTTCGTCTATGGCAGTTTGCATCGCTTTCGCAATGTCTTTGGAAAGCGAACGAAGTGGAGTTATCCAAAGCAGTTGTAATTTGGACAAGTCTCGACTTGTCCTTACTTTTTCTGGATGATTGAGGAAATCATTGACAACTGCTAAAAATACCGAGAATGTTTTTCCAAAACCAGTAGGAGCTACAACCAATCCTGAAAAATTTTGAGCATACAAATCCCAAGTTTCCTCTTGAAAAGAAAACGGTTTTTGACCTTTTTCGTTCATCCAATTTTGGATGATTTGGTAACCTTGGGTTTTATTAATTTTCATATAATTAATTTGAACAAGTCTCGACTTGTCCCTACATTATTAAACTTTTCACGGTTTCTATAGTGTCAATTTCGTCAGCGGTTTTATCTTTTCGCCATCTTAAAATTCTTGGGAAACGTACTGCAACGCCAGATTTATGTCGATTGCTGTAGCCAATTCCTTCAAAAGCAATTTCGAAAACCAATTCGGGTTTTACGGTTCTCACTGGGCCGAATTTTTCTAAAGAATTATTGCGGATAAATTTATTGATTTCCATAATTTCTTTATCTGTTAAACCAGAATATGCTTTGGCAATGGTGGCGAGTTTTTCGCCGTCTTTTATCGCAAAAGTGTAATCGGTATAATAAGCGCTTCTTCTTCCAGAGCCTTTTTGTGCGTAAATGAGAACCGCATCAATCGTGAGTGGAGCAACTTTCCATTTCCACCAATCGCCTTTTTTTCTTCCCGCATGATAAATAGAATTTTTACTTTTCAGCATTAATCCTTCTGAGTTGATTTCTCTAGATTTTTCACGAATTTCATGAAGTTCTTCCCAATTATTAAAATCGATAATTTCTGACAATCTGAGATTTGAAATTTGAGATTTGAAATTTTCAGCATTTTGAATGAGATTTTCTAATTTCTGTCTTCTAATTTCTAATTTCTCATTTCGTAAATCTTCAAAATCAAGTTCTAATAAATCATAAACGTACAAACCAACGGGAATTTCTTCCATCATTTTTTTAGAAACATTTTTTCGATTCAGACGTTTTTGCAAGTCATTAAAATTGAGAACTTGCCCTTCTTTAATGGCTAAAATTTCTCCATCTAAAACGAAGTTTCCAGAAATTTTTTTGATGTTTTCTACGAGTTCAGGAAATTGTTCTGTTACCAATTCTTCGCCACGACTCCAGATGAAAATTTCTTCATTTCTTTTAATAATTTGTCCACGAATTCCGTCCCATTTATATTCTATTTGCCAATCTTTTGCTTCTCCTAACTTTTCTAGTTCGTTTTCTAATGGATATGCCAAGCAAAAAGGGTAGAGTTTTGATGCGTCTGTATTGATGTTTTCGCCATTAATCAATTCAGAAAATTGAGTTTCTTCTACTTTCCATTTTCCGATAATGGCATGCATTAAAGCGTTTTCATCAATTCCTGAGTATTTAGAAAGTGCGTTCACCAACAATTTATGAGAAACGCCAATTCTGAAACTTCCGCCAATTAATTTGTTGAAAATTAATCGTTCTTGCGTATCAAGGTTTTTCCAGGCATTTGTAACGAATTCTTTTTTTTCTTCATCAGTTTTATCATGTAACGCGATGATTTCTTTCATCCAAGCGGAAAGTGATTGGTCGATAGAATTTTCAGAAGGCGGCAATAAAAGTGCGATGGTTTCGCCTAAATCGCCTACAGAAGCATAACTTTCTAAAAAAAGCCATTCTGGAATTCCAGAAATTTCCATTGCCCAAAGTTTTAGAAAATTGGTTTTTACAGGTCTTTTTGGTCGTTTTCCTGTGAAAAGTGCAATCAGCCACAATTTGTCTTCTTCTGTTGCGGTAGAAAAGTAATGTACCAACGCCGAAATTTTGTCGTTGGTCTTATTAGATGTTTCTAACGTAGAAAATAATTGTGAAAATTGCTTCATGGTTTATAATTCTGAATTAGAATTTTCTTCTTGATTTCCAGGTTCTATATTATCGTCTCCTTGTTCTTCTTCGCCAAATTTGGTTTTCACCACTTCGGCAGCAATTCTGATTTCATTTAAATATTTTGAGAAAATTTCGGTAGAACCATGGGTTACGTATACTTTTTCGGCTTCTGTAGATTTTACCGTTTGTAATAATCCGTTCCAATCAGCGTGATCCGATATCGCAAAACCTGCATCTGCAGATTTCCAGCGTCTTCTTCCTCTCACTTGCATCCAACCAGAACAAATTGCGGTAGCAGCATTTGGAATTTTTTTAATCATATTCGTTCCCAATAAAGCTGGCGGAACGATGACGATTTGATTTTCTAGTGCTTTTTTATCATCAATTTCTAAAAGTTGAGTTTCTGGTAAAATCAATCCTGTCGAAGTAATAGCCTCATTCAATCGATGAATCGAGGAATGTACATGAATGTTTGCGATTCCTTCTAAAGCTTTCATTAAACGTTGTGCTTTGCCTAGAGAATAACCAAAAAACACAGATGTTTTGTTCATTTTTTGGTTTTCTATCACCCAATTTTGAATTTCTTGATTGATTTTTTCTACCGATTTCCACTGATAAATTGGCAATCCAAAAGTAGATTCAGTAACAAATTCATTGCATTTTAAGACTTCAAAAGGTGTAGAAATTCCATCATCTTGAATTTTATAATCTCCAGAAATTACCGTCACAAAACCTTTATATTCTAAACGGACTTGTGCAGAACCAACAATATGACCAGCAGGATGAAAACTTAATTTTACACCGTTGATTTCTAATGTTTCACCGTAAGCTAAACTTTGTGCCGTAATATCTTCTGAAATTCTAGATTTTAGGATGGGTTTTGTCTCGTGAGTACAAAGATATTCTTGCATTCCCCATCTTGCATGATCTGCGTGAGCATGCGTGATTACGGCTTTCTTTACAGGAAACCAAGGGTCTATGTAGAAATCTCCTTTCGTACAATAAATGCCTTCTTTGCGAAATTCTATCAGTTTCACGATTTTTAAAGTTAAAAAAAACCGATGTTAAATCGGTTTTTTTATGTGAAGTAAATGTATAAATTATTTTGCTTTAGTATTCAGATTGGTATCTGCAATTTGAGTTAAATGTTCGTCACATTTTTTCTCTTCTTCTAAAGTGGCTAATAATAATTTTAAACTTTGTTTGTATCCTAATACTTTTGCAAAAGCTGCGAGTGTACCGTAAGAAGCAATTTCGTAATGTTCCATTTTTTGAGCTGCAGCAATGATTCCTGCATCACGTACTGCACCCATTTCTGTTTCTTCCATAATGCCTTTTCCTTCTTCTAATAAGCCTTTCATGGCATCACAAACAGCAGCTTGTGGTTTTTTTCCTAATTCTTTGAAACAGTCTTCAATTCTTTTAATTTGATTTTCTGTTTCTTTCATGTGGTCTTCTAAAGACTTTTTGAGTTCTGGAGAACTTGCATTTTTATGCATTTTCGGCATGTTTTTCAGTAGATTTTTCTCTGCCCAATACAAGTCTTTTAGTCCATCTTCAAATAAATCTGCTAAATCTTTTGCAGCGTCTTTTTTAGCAGGAACTTTTTCTGCTTTTACAGTTTTTACTGCAGTAGTTTTAGGAGTTGAAGTTTTAGTTGTCGTCTTTTTTGTTTTTGTAAGAGTTGCCATACTTATCTTTTTTTAAATTAATAATTTGTGATTGTGATATGGCAAATTTCTATCTTTCCAGAGGACTTTTTCTTATATTTTATTTGAAAATCATTATAAAATTACCTTACAAAAACCAATTTTTGGTCTGTTGATAATTCTTCGTTAATCAAGTAATTTTCATAGTTGAATGCTTTTACGTCATTCAATGTTTTTGCATTGGTTTCAGCGCAAAATCTAGCAACCAAACCTCTCGCATGTTTGGTGTAAACTACGATGGTTTTCAGTTTCCCGTTCGGTTGAGTTTGGTAAAATTCAAAATCTACAACAGGATTGTTGAGTTTTTTTCTGTTGATGACTTTCCCGTATTCATTGCTTGCTAGATTGAGCAATAATTCATTTTTTTTGAGTTCAGCATTGATTTGTTCTGTGATTTTGTCGCTCCAAAATTCGTACAGGTTTTTATAATGCTCAAATTCGAAATTTCTTCCCATTTCTAAACGGTAAAGCATTACTTTGTCTGATGGTTTTAATAATCCATACAAACCAGATAGTATTCTATGATTTTTTTGAAGATAATCCACAGCATCTTTGCTTAACGTTTTCGCATCAAGACCTCTGTAAACTTCTCCTGTAAAAGCAAAAAGAGCAGGTGCAGATTCTTTGGCAGTTGGTTTGGGTTTCCAAACTTGGTTTCTGTGCCAGTTTTCATCTGCTAATTTTGCTGAAATTTCCATTAATTCTGATAAATATTGTGGACTTTTTTCTTTGAGATAAGAATGGATTAAAGTAGCTTCTTCTATAAATTTTGGAGTGGTAGATTTCAAAAATTCTGTAGAATTTTCTATATTCATCAGTTTTGCTGGAGAAGTAATGATTTTCATGAAAATTTTAAATTAAAACTTTAATTTTTAGATTTCGAATGTTCAAAAATAAGACAAATTTTAATTTTTGCCGACTATTACTATCATAGACGAAAACTGCGCCCCGACTGAAGCGGAACTCTTTTTAAAATTTTTTGATTTTCCGAACTTTTTATATTGAACGAACGGAAAATTTTAAAAAAGTGGGAGCGGAAGGCGGAAACCTAACGAAGTGGTTCGACGACTTTAGGAGTCAAATTGGCGCCCAAAGTCTTCGACTTCGCTCAGACTGACACTTTTACAGAATTCCTTTTCCTTCTCTCAGGATTTCTGGTTCGCCGCTGGTTAAATCTACGATGGTAGAAGCTACGTTATCTCCATAGCCAGAATCGATGACAATGTCTACCAAATGGTCATATTTCTCTGCAATGAGTTCTGGATCGGTAGAATATTCAATGACTTCGTCATCATCTTTAATGGAAGTAGAAGCGATTGGATGACCTAATTTCTCCACAATTAACTGCGGAATAGAATGGTCTGGAACTCTAATTCCGACGGTTTTTTTGCCTTTGTAAGCCAATGGTAAATTTTTATTGGCTTCTAAAATAAAGGTGAAAGGTCCTGGAATTTTAGATTTTAAAAGTCTGAAAGTAGACGTTTCGATAGGACGAGTAAATTCTGAAAGATGGCTGAGATTGTTACAAATAATAGAAAATTGCGCTTTGTCTAGTGTAGTATTTTTAAGACGAGCAAGTTTTTCCATAGCTTTTACATTGTAAATATCGCAACCCAACGCATAAACTGTGTCTGAAGGATAAATAATCAATCCACCATCTTGCAGCGTTTTAATCACCTCGTTCATGTAATTTTCTTGAGGATTGTCTGGATATATTTTCAGGATTTTTGCCATACTCAAAGATACAAAAAATGAATTAATAAAAAATATTTTTCAGAAATTTTGGAGATTTAAAAAATTGTTATATATTTGCACCACAATAACGCGAGATGGAGCAGTAGGTAGCTCGTCGGGCTCATAACCCGAAGGTCACAGGTTCGAGTCCTGTTCTCGCTACTAAGTTAAAAGAGGATTACGAAAGTAATTCTCTTTTTTTTTTTGAAATAAGCTATTATAAATCATAGAATTTTGGTAATTTTTTATAAGATAATTGATGTAGTTTTGTTTCAAATTTCTAATCATGAAAAAGTTTTTTCTGTTCAGTATTCTTTTACTTTTAGTAACTTGTAGAAATCAAGAAGAAAACAATCCTGTCACTCCAGATCCTCCGTTGTTTCAACAAGCATATCAACCGCCTTATTTTCAAACAAATTCTCAAAAATTTATTTATGATATTGATGCATTGCCAGAAATTACGGTAGAAGTTTCTCTTGCAGAATGGAATAAATTTTTGAATTATTACGACCAAAATCCCAATAATGAAGAATATGTAGCTGGAAAATTCACTTGGGTGAAAAACGGAACTACAGAAATTTTAGATAATATAGGATTAAGATTGAAAGGAAATACCAGCAGAAGAAGACCGGAAGGAAATCCCGGAGAAACACATAATGCGACCAATCCAGATTGGCATCATGCAAGTTTTACTGTGAGTTTCAAGAAATATAATAAAACTCAACTCTTTCATAATTCAGAAAAAGTAGTGTTGAAATGGTTTAAAGATGATGCCATGTATGCCAGAGAAGTCTATTCTTATGATTTATTTGAGAAATTTGGAGTTTGGACTGCGCCACAATCCAGTTATTGTAAACTTACCATTAAAGTGACTGGAGATAACAAAGCCGCTTATTTTGGAGTTTATCAGTTGCAAGAACCTGTTGACGATGTTTATTTAGCCAATAGAAGTACGTTTTTTTCTACGACTGGAAATTTATGGAAAGCAAATTGGGGAGCGAGTTTTAAAGATGCTTCCACTTCGAATATGGGAATAGAAGATGTGACTTTAACTTATACCAATACGCCAACTTACGATTACAAAGGCAGTAAATCTAATTTGGAGACAGCCAAAACACAATTAGCAGATTTCATCACGAATGTCAATTCCAAAAATGGAGATGATTTTAAAACTTATATTTCACAAAAAATGGATGTCAATCTGTTTTTGAAAACTTACGCCGTAAATGTAATGGTAGGAATGTGGGACGATTATTGGAATAATTCTAATAATTTTTATTTCTATTTTGATGCGGCAGGAAAATTTTATTTCATTCCTTATGATTATGACAATACTTTGGGAACATCTCTTCTGATGACAGATTCTGGTATTCAGAATCCTTTGACTTGGGGAAAAAGTGACCAAAATCCTTTGGTTTCAAAAGTTTTATCTATTCCTGAATACAAAACTCAATATGTAAAATACCTCAATGATTTGATTGATAAAAAATACGATTTATTTTATATTGATTACAGTCAACAAAGAATTCAGAAGTGGCAAAATATGATTGCAGCGCACGTTTCTAATGATACTGGCGAAGATATGACCATTACAGATGTTCCTGCATCTTGGGGAAATTGTGGTTTCTACAGATTAAGAGGCAACAGTTCTACCGATAATTACTTCGTGAGAAAGGCTGCAAGTATACCTAAAAATTAATTTATTCTATTGTATTTCAGTCTGTTGTAAAAATTTAACAATATTTTAACTAATTTTTTAGTGATAAAAGAAAATCTTTTCTAAATTTGTATCACTAAATAATTAGTTATGATTTCTTTTTTGTTAAATTTGATTTTAGAAATAGTAAATTTCTTTTTATCAATAATGATGTAATGATTATGACAGCAAAAACACTTACAAAAGCAGAAGAACAAGTAATGCAATATCTTTGGGAGCTAGAAAAAGGTTTCTTAAAAGATATATTAGAGCTTTTTCCAGAACCGAAACCTCATACCAATACTGTTTCTACCATTTTAAAAATTTTGATGGAAAAAGAGTTTGTAGGGCATAATGTTCACGGAAGACAACACGAATATTTCCCGCTTATTTCTAAAGAAACCTACAGCGGAAAATCCATAAAAAGTTTGGTGAAGAACTATTTTGAAGGTTCTTACAGAAACGCCGTTTCATTTTTGGTAGAAAAAAATGAGATGAGCGTAGAAGATTTAGAAATGCTTCTAAAAGAACTTAAAAAATAATGAGTAAGAAGTGTAACAGCTTCGTCATTCGCAATTACTTATTAATCAACACTTAAAACAAAAACTATGGAAACAATATTCCTGTATTTCGGAAAGATGATTTTAGTTTCGGCAGTGATGTCGGCATATTATCTTTTGTTTCTTCGCGACAAAACTTTTCACCATTATAATAGATTTTACCTTCTGGGAACGATGGTTTTAAGTCTTTTGTTGCCGCTTTTGAAAGTAGAATATTTTACTATAGAAACTGATAGTAGAATTTTATTATTGCTGAATCAACTCAACCAAAATTCTTCTCAAGAAGTTGAAAACATTTTCAATTTTTGGGATTTTGGAGCTTTGATTTTGGGAATCGTTTCCTTTTTTCTTTTGGCTAAATTAACTTTAGGATTGGTGAAAATTCATCAACTCAAAAAAGAATTTCCGAAGGAAAGCATAGAAGGAATTACCTTTTATAACACCAATTTGCATGATGCTCCGTTTTCGTTTTTTAGAAATTTGTTTTGGAAAAAATCGATTCTGATCAACTCAGATTTAGGAAAACAAATCCTGAAACACGAAATGGTACACATAGAACAAAAACACAGTTTTGATAAACTGTTTGTCCAAATTATTCAATCGCTGTTTTGGTTTAATCCTATTTTTTACTTCATCAAAAAAGAAATCACCCTTATTCATGAATATTTGGCAGACAAAAAAGCTGTGAAAAACGCGGACACTAGAGCATTTGCGCAGATGCTTTTGGCGAGTAATTTCTCCGGAAATGTATTGCCTGCAACCAGTCCGTTTTTATCATCAAACCTTAAAAAACGACTAAAAATGCTTACACAAAAAAATACAAAATACAGTTATGCGCGTAGAATTTTGGCTTTGCCAATTCTTTTCGGGGTTTCCTTTGCGCTATTGGTAAATGCTAAAAATATTGAAATTAAAAAGCAAAATAAAGCCATAGAAATTGCGGTTCAGGAACTTAAAAAAGATACCGTTAAAGAAAAAGATGTGCAGAAACTGTTAGAAGCTCAACAAGCGAAAATTAATAAAGCTTCTGAAAAAATCAAAAAAGAGAACGAAAAAATAGCTACACTTAGCGAACAAACTCGTAAAAAATCTGAAGAGTTACAGAAAATTGCTAAAGAAAAAGGTGCAGATAGTTATGATTATGAATTGAAAGCCAAAGAATTAGAAAATCTTGGAAACGAAATTGATAGAATTGCTAATTCTGAAGCGTATCAGAATAATTGGAAAGAATTTGAATTCAATTTAAATAATATAGATGAAGTTTTTAATTCAGAAGAATTTAAAAATCAATTCAAATTTAATGAAGAAAAGTTAAAAGAGTTGAAAATGAAACTTAGTCAACCTAGTTTAAAAGATGCAATTATCAAGATCAAAAAGTCTAGATCTCCAGAAAACTTTGATTTTCAATTTCCAGTTCCAATAACTCCACCTATAAGTATAGAAAAGTTAAAAAACAGCCCAAATTCTAATCTTACGAAAGAAGAAATCAAAAAATTAGATAAACTTTCAAAAGAAAGAGCCGAACTTTCAAAAAAACAAGCAGAACTCGCCAAAAAACAAGCCGAAATTGCCAAACAACAGGCAGAAATTTCTAGAAAATATGCTCAAAATAATCCTTGGATAATTACTGTAGATGCTAATGTCCCAAAAGATGGAGTGGTAAATGTTTCCGCAGATAAAATAAAGTATAATTTAACCACTAAAAATAGTGAAGTTGAAGGATTAAAATCAATGAAAGTTTTCTCGGATAAATCGATTAAATATTATATCAATGGTAAGCTTTCAACCAAAGAAGAAATGGATAAATTAAACCCTAATGATATTGCTACTGTAAACGTAAATAAAAACGTGAATAATGGCAAAGAAGAAGGTGAAATAAGAATTCAAACCAAATAAAAAAACTTAAAATCCTTCAAGTTTAAAAATCTTGAAGGATTTTTTAAATTAATGCACCTATGAAATCGCCATTAGTAGTAAACAAAAACACTAATTTAGATTCAGCGATTGCATATGACCTCTAAAAAACAATAAATATCTACATATGAAAAAATTACTTTTTACTTTTTTATTGATTTCCGCATTCTTTTCGGCGCAGAACAGATTTATCTATGATTATAAATTTGTGACGGATTCTACCAACAAAGCGGACGTGAAATCAGAACTTATGTATCTGGATATTTCGGAGAAAGGCTCTAAGTTTTACAGCAGAGAAGTTTATGTTTCGGATTCTATCATGACGGCTGCTTTTGAGAAGCAAATTAAAGCGACAGGAAGCATGAATGTAGATATGAAAGCCATGTCTATGAGAAAAGGAAGTGTACGCTATAAAATTCATAAGAATTATCCTTCTTTCGAAACGTATTCATTAACCAGAAGCGGAATGGATGCTTATAAAGTTTGGGACAAAAGAAAAATTCAATGGAAAATTCTTCCAGAAAAACAAAAAATAGGAGAGTTCGAGGCTCAAAAAGCGGTAACAGAATTTGCAGGAAGAAAATGGACGGCTTGGTTCACCGAGGAATTGCCTTTTCAAGATGGTCCGTATAAATTTAGAGGATTACCAGGATTGATTGTGAAGCTTGAAGATGCTACTCAATCTCACGTTTTTGAGCTAAAAGCAGTAGGGAAATATAAGGAAGAAATTCAAAAAGTTTCAGAATTTGTAGGTAATGATAAATATATAGAAGTTAATCAAGAACAATACAAAAAAATATTTCTAGAAGACCGAAATGATCCAGCAAAATCCATGAAAATGGCGATGGCGAATGGAGCAGTACTTCAGTTCAGAGATCAAAACGGAAACGAAATTTCTGCATCGGAAATGATTAAAAGAAGGGAACAACAAGTCAAAGAAAATAATAAGCGAGACAATAATCTTTTAGAGTTAGACTTGCTTCAATAAAAAATATAAAATCCTGAAAATCTAAATTTTCAGGATTTTTATTTCTAGAAAACTCAAAATTTATTTTCCTCAATCCTAAAGGAAGTAAATTTTGAATTTTTTTTCTTCCAAATTCCAACATCTAACATCCAACAATAAAAATTACATCATCTTTTTAGAATCTGCAATAAATTGAGCTAAACCGTTGTCAGTTAAAGGGTGTTTTAGTAAAGATAAAATCGGAGCAAGAGGTGTAGTTACTACATCTGCACCAATCTTAGCACAGTTGATAATGTGCATAGAATGACGGATAGAAGCTGCTAAAATTTCAGTTTTGTAATCGTAGTTATCAAAAATAATTCTAATTTCTTCTATTAATGCTAATCCGTCTGTAGAAACATCATCTAATCTTCCTAAGAAAGGAGAAACGTAAGTAGCACCAGCTTTTGCAGCAAGAAGCGCTTGTCCAGCAGAGAAAATTAAAGTACAGTTGGTTTTAATTCCTTTATCTGTAAAATATTTTAATGCTTTAATTCCGTCTTTAATCATAGGAATTTTTACCACGATGTTTGGGTGAATTGCAGCCAATTCCTCTCCTTCTTTAATCATTTCTTCGTAAGTAGTACTTAGAACTTCTGCAGAAATATCACCATCTACGATTTCGCAAATCGTTTTGTAATGATTTTTAATCGCTTCAGCTCCAGAAATGCCTTCTTTTGCCATTAAACTTGGATTGGTCGTTACACCGTCTAGAATTCCTAAATCTTGTGCCTCTCTAATTTGATCTAGATTAGCTGTATCAATAAAAAATTTCATGTTAAAATTATTTTTTGCAAAGATAAGGATTAGGGATTAGTTTTAAGGAATTAGTTTATAGTTTTTTTGGCGCACATTTCCAGCTTTCGCTACTCGCTTCCCAAAAAATCCAAACCAAAACCTTCGCTTTTTTTGGGAGAGCTCAAACATACCGCTCAATCTGGGGCGCAATTTTGGTTCAATTTTCATATTTTTCACATAAATTTGCCGACTAATATTTATCATTTATAACTTGTCACTCATCATTTATAACACTATGAATGTTTTATTAGCTTCTACTTCTTCACTTTTTGGTGGGAAATATTTAGAATATATCAAAGAAGAAATTGCTGAATTATTCAGTGGAATAGACGAAATCATCTTTATTCCTTTTGCAAGACCAAGCGGAATTTCACATGAAGAATACACGCAAATTGCGAGAGATTTTTTTGAACAAATTAATATTAAGGTAAAAGGATTGCATGAATTCGAGGATAAAATGGCAGCGGTAAACGATGCAAAAGGCTTTTTTACAGGTGGTGGAAATACTTTTCTCCTCGTGAAAACCTTACACGAAGAAAATTTAATGACCGTTTTAGCAGAAAATGTAAAATTTGGAAAACCGTATTTAGGAACTTCTGCAGGAAGTAATATTGCAGGAATAAATATGAAAACTACGAACGATATGCCAATTGTATATCCGCCAAGTTTTGATTGTATGGGATTGGTTCCGTTTAATATCAATCCACATTATTTAGACCCAAATCCAGATTTGAAGCATAATGGAGAAACTAGAGAAACCCGAATTAAGGAATTCCTTACCCAAAATGAAGTGAAAGTAGTTGGTTTAAGAGAAGGGAACTGGATTAGAGTTCTTGGCAATAAAATTACAACAGAAGGAACACAACTGACTAGAATTTTTGAAAAAGGAAAAGAACCGTATGAATTGGAGAGTGGGAGTGAGTTGTAGAGTGGGAAAGTTGTAGAGTTGTAGAGTTGTAGAATGGGAGAGAAAACGAGTGTTTTTTGATGGATAGAGTTTGTAGATTTTAAAAATTATTTATTTCGTAGGAATGTAATGTGTGTAGAATTTGCTAATTAAAAAAAAGCGTTCCGTAGGAACGCAATATCATGAGATTAATTCAAACAATAAATTAATTCATCTAAATCAAATTTTAGTCATCATTTTTGGTGAAATTTTTTTTTGATTTTTTTGGATGATATTTGTCATCTCACTTTTTTATTTTTGTTTTTTTTGCTTATTCCTTCCAATTTTTTTGGATGAGTTCCATTAAGAAATTAGGACATCTAGACACTTTGTTGGTTGTAGCGTCTAAGAAAAATAGAGTAGTAGATGCTTCTGTGATTTTTTGTTTAGAATCATTATAAATTTCATATTCGAATTCTATTTTTACTCCCGGAACTTTTCTTACGTAAGTGTGAATTTCTAAAATTTCGTCATAAAAAGCAGGTTTTAAATACTTGATTTTATACTCAGAAACAGGTAGCCAAATCCCGCATTTTTCGATTTCATCGTATGAAATTCCAAGGGTTCTAAACAGCTCAACTCTAGCAACTTCTAGGTATTCTGCATAGTTGCCATAGTAGACATATTTCATAGGGTCTGTTTCCCCGTAACGTACTCGTAATGTGTGAGTTGTGTGTATCATTTTAACTTTTCTTTAATACATACAAATATATTTTTAAAAAAGCAATACCCCAAAAATTTTTTTAAGAAAAAATTATTTTTCATATTTGTCTTCCCGATAAAATTAATCAGAGAAAACTATTTAGCAGAGAAAAAAATGGATCAAAACTTAGGCTTGATTTGGGAGCGTTGTCTTAAATTTATGCGAGACAATTTGAGCGCTTCTGAGCATGAAGATGTAAAAAAACTAGAACACTCATTCGACTTATTGTTTGACAGGGTACAACCTGTGTCTTTAATTAACCACAATCTTACATTGTTGGTTCCTTCTGACTTCTATAAAGAATATATAGAAGAAAATTACCTTTCTCTACTCTCTGCAGCTCTCAAAAAAAATATCGGAAAAGGAGTTAAATTGTGGTATTCTGTAATGGAAAATAAACCACAAGGATTAGAAAAACCCGCTACTCAAAATTATAAAGGGATTTCTGTACAAGCTCCGAAAGTTCAAGAAGTGCTTCCTACCACAGTTTCTAAAAGTTTAGTGAATCCTTTTGTAGTTCCTGGAATTAAAAAGGTAAATATAGACGCTAACCTTAACCCCAATTTATCATTTGATAATTTTGTAGAAGGCGAGAGCAATAAATTTGCATGTACTGTAGCTAAAACCATTGCTAAAAGACCAGGTGCAACTTCTTTTAACCCATTATTTATTCATGGTGGAGTAGGTGTAGGAAAAACGCACTTAGCTCATGCAATTGGTTTAGATATTAAACAGAATCTTCCAGATAAAGTTGTTTTATATTTATCATCAGAAAAATTTATCCAGCAATTTGTTTCTGCGGCAAAAGCTCAGAATAAAACAGATTTTGGTAATTTTTACCAAATGGTGGATGTTTTGATTATAGATGATATTCAATTCCTTTCTGGTAAAGCTGCAACTCAGGATATGTTCTTCCACATTTTTGATCATTTACATCAAAACGGAAAACAAATTATCTTAACTTCTGATAAAGCTCCTGCGGATATTCAGGATATTCAAGAAAGAATTGTTTCTCGTTTTAAATGGGGATTGAGTGCAGAAGTAAAATCTCCAGATTTTGATACAAGAAAGAAAATTATCGTAGATAAACTTCACAGAGATGGTATCGTTTTAAAAGATGATATGGTAGATTTCTTGGCTGGAGAAGTAAAATCTAACGTGAGAGAACTTATTGGTGTAATTAATTCTGTAATTGCGCATTCCATGATTTCTAAATCAGATTTAAGTCTAGATTTATTGAAAGAAACCATTAACAAGATTGCAGCAAATCAAAAGAAAACCATCAATATTCCATACATTCAAGAAGTGGTTTGCGAATATTTCGGGATTCAGAGAGAGCAATTGCTGTCTAAAACCAGAAAAAGAGAAATTGCATTGCCTAGACAATTAGCCATGTATTTTGCGAAAGAATATACCAATGCTACTTTTACCAAAATTGGCGAAGAAATGGGCGGAAAAGACCATTCTACGGTAATGTATGCTTGTGAAACCATCAGAGATGTTTCTAAAATTGACAAAGAACTGAAGAAATATCTAAAAGAAATTAAAGATAAAATCTTTGAATAAATTTAGGTCTTTGACCTATTGATAATAAAAATATTGAGGAATTTTTTAAATTTAGATTTGAAAAATTCCTTTTTTTAATTAAATGAAGACTTACTTATGAAAATTTTAATGGTTTGCCTCGGAAATATTTGCAGAAGTCCATTAGCAGAAGGAATTTTACGTTCTAAAATTTCAGAAAAACATACGGTTGCAAGTGCAGGAACAATTTCTTTTCATGAAGGAGAACATCCTGATAAACGTTCTACCAAAACAGCTCAAGAACATGGCGTAGATATTTCTCATCAAAGAGCTAATTACTTTACCGAAAAGTATTTAGAAGATTTTGATAAGATTTTTTGCATGGATTTAAAAAATTTAGAAGATGTATTGTCAAAAGCCAAATCTGAAGAACAGAGAAATAAAGTTTCCTTGATTATGGAAGAAGCTGGCGTTTTATCTGATGAAAAAATAGAAGTTCCAGATCCGTATTATGGCGATATGAGTGATTTCGAAAAGGTATATCAAATGTTAGATCAAGCTTGTGAAGCGATTGCTGAAAAGTACAACTTGAAATAAATTTTCTAAAAATTGATTACTTTTATCTCTAATTAAATTTTTTTAAAACATGTTGTTTCTAATCCCAGCTTATTTATCCGAAGAATCTCCGATAGACTATTTTGCACCATCGATTAAAGAATACATTCTAAAAACTGATTATTTTTTCGTGGAAAACGAAAAAACAGCCAGAAAAGTCATTAAATTTTTTGCTCCAGAGAAAAAACAAAGTGATTTAAAGCTTTTTCTTTTGGATAAATATTCTGAATCTAATGATTTAAAAGAAGCACAAAAACTCATGAAATCTGGTCAGGATTTCGGATTGCTTTCTGAAGCAGGATTGCCTTGTATTGCAGATCCTGGAAATCTGATGGTGAAATGGTGTCATGAGAATAATATAAAAGTTATCCCAATTAATGGGCCGAGTTCCATCATTTTAGCTCTAATTTCGAGTGGTTTTAATGGACAGGAATTTACCTTTCACGGATATTTACCCATTGATAAGGAGCAAAAGAAAAAGCAGATTCTCTTTCTAGAAAATCAAGTTCAAAAATCAGGATATTCTCAGATTTTTATGGAAACGCCCTACAGAAATAATCAGCTTTTAGAAGATTTAATTAAATTTCTCAATCCTAATACGAAACTTTGCATCGCTGCAAATATCAATCATCCAACCGAAGAATTTATCAAAACCTTAAAAATCTCTGATTGGAAAAATAAAAAACCGGAACTTCATAAAATTCCGGCGGTATTTGTTTTGGGGAAATAAACTTATTTTTTCTTGTAAGTAAAAGTGTATCCGTTATTTACGTCATCACTTAGAATCAATGTTTTTTCTTCATTGTTTACAATCATTTGGTCTGGTGCATTAGAAAAATCGATGTAAACTCTTTCGTAATGTTCTAAATTAGAGACATTTTTATAAAGAGAAAAGGTGCCTTCATTGGTCACTGTACCATTAGTAGTAATGGTGTATTTTTTATCAGAATCTAATTTCATAATAATGGTTTTTCCACTTGAAGCAGGAGTTTCTGTGGTGTTTCCAACTCCACCTATAGAAGAAACCCATTCCCATTCTCCAACTACTGGACCTACATCTGTATCGTCTTCACTTCTACAAGAAAAAACAGCCAAAAATGCGAATATTGCAAAGATTAAATTTTTCATATTTTTTATTTTATGAAACAAATTTACGTTTATTTTTTATAAATTATTCAATGAAATTTATCATTACTGATTTTTGTTATAATAAATCTATTCTTTTTTTGATTTTCTTTTTCTCCATTTTTTAATTGAATAAATGATTATTGGAAGCGTCAATAAAAATGGCCAAAGTGCGACAATTTTTAATAAAAAATTGATGAAAAGATTCCAACCATTTGCTAATGAATCTACTAATCTGCTTCCGAAACCAATTTTAGATGTAATGGTGTTTCTGGGTTTTTCTTTGGTTAAAGTTAAATCTAATGAGCTGTAATTTACTTGGTCATCGATGTAGCGAAGTCTGCCTTTAGAAGATTCTATTTCTTCTTCTAAACCACGAATTTTTTCTTGAATTTCTAGTAAATCTTTGGTAGAAGCGCTTCGTGTTAATAACTCTCTGTATTTTTCTAGATAGGTGAGTTTATTTTCTAATCTTATGGCTACATCTGTATATTCTTCGGTTACGTCTTCTGCTCGAATATTTTTTTGTGTTACAGAGCCTATTCCTTCTGAAAAAGAATTAATTAAACCATCAAAATTTTGATTAGGCACTCTAATTTCCATAGAAATAGTCGTTTCTGTTTCGTCATTAGAATAGTTTTCATTCTGAATATAGCCTTTGAAATTTTTAACAACGTTTTGTATTTTTTCTTGTGCAGATTTTATGTCACCTACATCAATCATCATATTTCCATTTTTGATGATTTTTTTGGAAATAGCATTTTGATTTGTTGGTTTTAATGAGTTCGGAGAACTTTCATTTACACTTACCGCTGCAGAATCTACTAATTTAATTTCTGCGAGAGGTGGAGGAGCGTTATAATTTGCAGATTTTGCTGCAATCATAGGTTCAGCAATCATTGCCAAATCTGCACTAACTGATTTGTCTTTACTACAATTCAAAAGAGAAAGAATTGTAAAAAAATATAAGATTGTTTTCATAGGAAAGAAATTTAAGTTAATTTTCCTATTGCAACTATTGTGCTAAATTTTTTAAAAAATAAAAATCATTGAATTTATTTCAAGGATTTATGATAAATTTCATTAAATTAATATTGAATTCCGATTTTATTTAATATAAAATGCAAAAGCCAAATTGGTCCAATCAATAAAAACTGTAAATCCTTTAAGAAACTCGGTTTTTTACCTTCAATTTTATGACCGATGAACTGAAAAATCCATGTGATAACAAAAATGGAGAGATAAATAATCCAAGAATTTTCTTTAAAATGTACATTGATAGCATAGGCAAAATGTTCCATTAAAAGCATTATTAAAAGCATAATTAAAGAAATTCTCCATGAAAGATTAAAGTAAAAAATACTTACCAAAACAAGTGCAACAATACTGGCAATGCTGATGCAGCCAAAGTAAGGTGCGCAAAAATGAGGCGCTGGAATAAGACTGATAAATCCTACTATGGTAAAGAAAATTAAAGGAACGCAAATCCAATGAATGAATTTGTTGGTTTGGTTTTGGTGACTTTCTGCGTATTCTGCGAAAAGTTGGTCTTTTTTCTCATATTTTTTAAATTTTTCTAAAAGTAATAAATCCTTTCTAAAGTCAGAATATTTTTTGAAATTTTAAATTATGTGATTCCTAATTAATATTTTTGCAAAATGAAAGACTTAATGGGACGCGCAATTTGGGATTATTATTACCATGAAAATCCTGAAGATTTACAAACCGAAACTTCTATCTCAGAACTGGATGATTTGCCAGTTTCTTATCTATTCAGAGATTATCAAGAAATGAATGCTTTAGAAAAAAAAGCATTGGATTTGTCTTTTGGTAAGGTTCTAGATGTAGGTTCAGGAGCGGGCTCACATAGCCTTTATCTGCAAAATGAAAGAAAATTAGAAGTAACTGCACTAGATATTTCTCCGAAATCTATTGAAATTTGTAAAGCAAGAGGTGTAAAAAATGCCATCTGCGAAGATTTGCTTCAATTTTCTGAAAAGAATTTTGATACCGTTTTGCTTTTGATGAATGGAACTGGGATTTTTCAAAGTTTAGAAGACATTGACCAATACTTGCAAAAACTGAAAAGTTTAGTTGCTGAAAACGGACAAATTCTCTTAGACAGTACAGATATTCTGTATATGTATGACCAAGATGAAGATGGTGGAGTTCTGGTTCCTGCAACAGGTTATTATGGAGAATTAGATTATTATTTGCATTACAAAGGAGAATCTGAACTGCCAATGAAATGGTTGTATTTAGATTTTGATACCTTAGAAAATGCTGCGATTGCTAATGGTTTTAAAATTCAAAAAATTAAACAACTAGAAGATTCTTATTTGGCTCAACTTACGTTAAAGTAAGGTTTATTCTACATTCCAAAGTAGAAAATTGATGATGTCTATTCTTTTTCTTTGGTTTTCATCAAATAAATCTTGAAAAATTTCAAAACGATAAGGAACCGTCAATGCAAATTTATCACGATTAATTTCGTCTGTGATTTTTGAAAGTTCTATATAAGTTTCATTAGGGATTTGTTTAGAAATTTCTAGGTAAAGAGCATTGTATTTTTGTTTTTCTTCATCTGAGATTTTTTCTTTAAATGAAGAATGATTTTTTAATATAATTGCATTAATGTTAGGGTAAAAAGAAAAAAATGTATAATCTGCCAATAATTTTAAATTTATATTATCTTTTGGTGCTAATAAAGTTGAGTTTTTTAAATATTGAATTTTTAAATCAGATAATTTGGCGTTTTTGAAACTGATTTGACTTCTTTTTCCTGCGTAATTTTTCATTAATAAATTTTGAAAATTTTGAACAAAAACAAATCTTAATTGTTCTTCATTGCTAATTTTTTCAATTTTTTGCGCTTGGAAATTTCCCAATACAAAAAATAAAAAGCAGATTAGAAGTGATTTTAAAAGTTTCATGGTAATACATTTAACTTTGTCAAAGATTCCTTTGCTTCCCAAAAACTTTGACAAAGTGTGATATCCAAAAATAAAAAAAGATTTCGGAAATATCTCCGAAATCTTTAATTATTTAATTGATTAATTTTTTAATTATCCAATCTCAATTCCGTTTTCAACAGTTTCATCAGGCGTTACAAAACTCAATTTTCCATCAGGTTTTGTTGTTAAAAGCAACATTCCTTGAGATTCAATTCCACGGATTTTTCTAGGAGCCAAGTTCAACAAAATCATCACTTGTTTTCCTACCACTTCTTCTGGCGTAAAACTTTCTGCAATCCCAGAAACTACAGTTCTTACATCAACACCAGTATCTACTTTTAGTTTTAATAATTTGTCTGCTTTTTCTACTTTTTCAGCTTCTAAAATAGTAGCAGTTCTTAAATCTACTTTGGTAAAATCGTCAAAAGTGATTTCTTCTTTCATAGGATTGGCTTTAGGATTGGTTTTTGCGTTTGATATTTTGGTGTTTTCTAATTTTTGAATTTGGAAATCAATGGTTTCATCTTCAATTTTTGAGAAAAGAAGAGAAGCTTCGTTGATTTGATGTCCTGTTTCGATAAGAATTCCCGAAATTTCATTCCAATTTTTTCTTTCAAGATTGAACATCTTCAATAATTTATCAGATGTAAACGGCATAAATGGCTCGCTCAATTGAGCTAGTGCGACAGCAATTTGAGCCGCGATAAATAAAGAAGTTGCAGCTTTTTCAGGATTGTCTTTAATGGTTTTCCAAGGTTCTTCGGTTTGAAGAAATTGGTTTCCAAAACGGGCTAAATTCATCAAGGCGGAAAGTGCATTTCGGAATTCATAATTTTCTAAAAAGTTTCCGATTTCTTCTGCCGATTTTTCAATTTGATTTATTACATGTAAATTATTGAAATTCGAATAATAATGTGGAATCACTCCATCATAATATTTGTGAATGAGCACAGCAACTCTATTGATGAAATTTCCAAAAATTCCTACTAGTTCAGAATTGTTTTTGGTTTGGAAATCTTTCCAAGTAAAATTGTTGTCCTTAGTTTCTGGAGCAGAAGAAAGCAAAGCATAACGAAGAACATCTTGTTGACCAGGGAATTCTTCTACATATTCATGCGCCCAAACTGCCCAATTTCTAGAAGTTGAAATTTTATCATTTTCTAGATTTAAAAATTCAAAAGCAGGAACATTAGTTGGCATAATGTAATCACCATGAGCCTTCATCATTGCAGGGAAAATAATACAGTGAAATACAATGTTATCCTTACCAATAAAATGAATTAAGTCTGAATCTTCAGATTGCCAATAATCTTCCCAGTTTTTACCGTTTTTTGCCGTCCATTCTTTGGTAAAAGAAATGTAACCAATTGGCGCATCAAACCAAACGTAAAGTACTTTTCCTTCTGCATCAGGAAGTGGAACTTGTACGCCCCAATTTAAATCTCTGGTCATGGCTCTAGGTTTCAAACCATCATTCAACCAAGATTTTACTTGTCCGTAAACATTAGGTTTCCAGTCGTCTTTATGGCCTTCTAAAATCCACTCGTTTAAGAAATCTTCATATTCATTTAAAGGTAAATACCAGTTTTTGGTTTCTTTAAGTACAGGAACGTTTCCACTCAATGCAGATTTTGGATTAATTAATTCTGAAGGAGAAAGGGTAGAACCGCATTTTTCGCATTGGTCACCATAGGCTCCATCATTTCCACATTTTGGGCAAGTTCCTACAATGTATCTGTCTGCCAAAAATTCGCCAGCTTGTTCATCATAATATTGTTCTGAGATTTCTTCTGTAAATTTTCCGTTTTCGTACATTTTTAGGAAGAAATCTTGAGAAGTTTTTTTGTGATTTTCTGATGAAGTTCTAGAATATTCATCAAATGAAATGCCTAAGTCTTCAAAAGATTTTTTTATGATTGCGTGATATTTATCTACAATATCTTGAGGAGTTACGCCTTCTTTTTTTGCTCTAATGGTAATAGGAATTCCGTGTTCATCTGAACCACAGATAAAAGCAACATCGCTTCCTAATCTTCTTTGGAAACGTGCGAAAACATCAGCAGGAATATATACTCCTGCTAAATGACCGATATGAACAGGACCGTTTGCATAGGGTAATGCAGCGGTAATCATTTTTCTCTTCTGCATGGAAAATTTTTTTGCAAAGATAAGGTTTTGTTTGCCTTTTTGGAAAATTTTGACTTCTTGGTTAAGATTTTGGTAAAAATTTTCTTTCTTAACATTTACTTAACATGCGAAATTGCTAAACATTCGTTTGAAATATTGCGAAATCTTATATTGTCTCATTGATGAGATAATAGATAAGATTTAATTGATTTACAATGTTTTAGCTTTTAATTAATACAAAACAGACTGATTCTTATCATAAATTATTAACAATTTTTATATAAATTTAATAAATATTTAAAAATTTCATAAATTGGCAGTGCCTAATTGTGATAGCAATTAAGCGATGTGAAAAATGAATATTAATCCTTAAATTTTATTTTTGTGAGAAACTATAGTAAAGTTTTAAAAATTGCTCCAGCTTTTTTATTGGCAGGAACAATTATGCTAGAAGCTCAACAAAGAGATTCAATCAAACAAAAAGACATTGAACAAGTTGTGCTTATTGGTTACGGTAAACAAAAAAAATCTGACTTAACAGGTTCTGTTGTATCAGTAACTGCGAAAGATTTTAATGGTGGATCTACATCTCCAGAGCAATTAATCCAAGGTAAGACACCTGGTGTTCAAATTACGACTAACGGAGGTGCTCCTGGTTCTGGTTCTACAATTAGGCTAAGAGGTGGTTCTTCTTTTGTTAGTAATGATCCACTTATCGTTATTGATGGTGTTCCTATTGAAGTTGGAGGCGTTTCAGGCGCATCTAATTTATTAGCATCTATCAACCCAAATGACATCGAAAGTTTTGATATCTTAAAAGATGCTTCGTCTGCTGCAATTTATGGTAACAGAGCTGCGAATGGTGTAATTTTAATTACAACTAAAAAAGGAGTTGCTGGTAAACTTAAAGTGAATTTTACAACTAATATGTCTGTTTCTACTAAAATGGGCAATCTAGATGTAATGACAGCAGATGAATTTAGAAATTTCGTCAATACTTTTGCTTCTAATGAGTATAAAGCTAAATTAGGAACAGCAAAAACGAATTGGCAAGATTTAATTTATCAAGAAGCATGGGGAACTGATAACAACCTAGCATTATCTGGTGGTGTAAAATGGTTGCCTTACAGATTGAGTATTGGGTATAACCATCAAAATGGTATTTTAAAAACTAATGAATTTAAAAGAACAACTGTAGGTTTAAATTTAAATCCTAAATTTTTTGACAATCATTTGACAATTAATGCAGGTTTTAAAGGTTCATTTATGGATACTAGATTTGCAAACGAGGGTGCTATTGGTACTGCTCAGCAATTTGACCCAACTCAGCCAGTTTATTCTACTGACCCTAGATTTGGAGGTTATAATGAATGGACTTTAAACGGAATATTGAATACCAATGGTACTAAAAACCCACTAGGTCTTCTTTACGGAACAAGAAATATCTCATCTGTATGGAGATTCTTACCAAGTTTACAATTAGATTACAAATTCCACTTCTTACCAGATTTAAGATGGAATGTAAACTTAGCATATGACTATGCAAAAGGAGAAGGAGTAGCACAAACATTCCCTAATTCAGCTAGTGGATTTAATAATTTAGGTTCTTATAATAACTATGAAAATGAAAATAGTAGTAAATTATTAGAAACTTATTTCAATTATGTTAAAAAAGTAGGCGCTGTAAACGTAGATTTAATGGCAGGTTATTCTTACCAGACTTTTGAAACAAAAACGCCAGCTATTACTACCTATTTTGGTCAGGGAACTCCTAGCACAGGTCAAGCTTTTGAAGCAGAAAGAGTATTGCTATCTTACTACGGTAGAGCAATCTTTACTATCGCAAATAAATATATTATTACAGGAAGTATGAGAAGAGACGGTTCTTCAAACTTCTATAATGGTACTGCTGATAATTTATGGGGTAATTTCCCTTCTGTAGCGTTAGCATGGAAAATTAAAGAAGAATCTTTCTTAAAAGATGTAAATGCAATCAGTAACTTAAAATTAAGAGCAGGTTGGGGTGAAACAGGTCAACAGAATGTAAATGGTTTTTATCCAGCATTTGCAAGATATAATATTAGTTCTGATGGTGCTCAATATCAATTTGGTAATCAATTCTATTATCTATACAGACCAGAGCAAAATAATCCTAACTTGGTTTGGGAAACTATGATTACTAAAAACATTGGTTTAGATTTTGGTTTCTTTAATAATAGAGTAAATGGAGCAGTAGATGTATTTAAAAAAGTATCAGATAACTTAATTGCTAGAGTACCTGTTGCTGCTGGTGGATTAAGTAACTACAATGTATTAAACGTAGGTAAGATTGAAAATGAGGGTATAGAAGTAAATCTTAATGTGGTTCCTGTGAAAACAGAAAAAGCAACTTGGGATTTAAACTTTAACTTCAGTAAATTCAACCCTGTAGTAACTTATATCTCTCAAGACGTTTCTGATGATTATATTATTAGAACAGGAGGTATTTCTGGTGGTGTTGGTAATACGATTCAAGGGATTACAAAAGGACAAGTATTAAATGCGTTTTATGTGTACCAACAATTATATGATACTAATGGTAAACCAATTAATGGAGCTTATGTAGACAGAAATAATGATGGTATAGTTAATGAAAGTGATAAATATTTCTTCCATTCTCCAAATCCAGATGCTATTTTTGGTTTTTCTACTAAGTTTACTTATGGAAATTGGGATCTAGGAATGTCTATGAGAGCAGTTTTAGGAAACTATGTTTATAATAATGCCGCTGCAAATAGCTCAGTACAAGATATTGCTACTAATGGATTCCTTAAAAATGGTGAAGCAAGTGTACTTAATTATCAATTCAGTAGCCCACAATATTTCTCAGACATATTCATTGAAGATGCATCATTCTTAAGAATGGATAACTTATCATTAGGTTATAATTTTGGTGATTTCTTAGGAAATAACAAAAGCAACTTAAGAGTAACTGCAATGGCTCAGAACGTATTCGTAATTACTAATTATTCAGGTGTAGACCCAGAAGTATTTGGTAATATAGATAATGGTTTTTATCAAAGACCAAAAGTATATTCTTTAGGTTTTAATTTCCAATTCTAAATTTTATTAAAAATGAAATATTTAAATATAAGAACAAAAACAATCTTTGCAGGAGCATTAGGTCTTTTATTATTCACCGCATCTTGCGAAAAAGATTTAGAAATAGAACCAATTACAGAAGTTACTTCTGCTAGTGTTTATAAAGATTTTGCTAACTATCCTAAAGCTTTAGGAAAGGTTTATGCTGGTGTAGCAATTGGTGGACAATCAGGAGGAGATGGAAATGCAGACGTAGCAGGGATTGATGGTGGTTTCTCTAGTTATATGAGACAACTATATACAATGCAAGTAATTACCACAGACGAAGCCGTAATTGGTTGGAATGATGGTAACTTACCAGACATGCATAAAATGACTTGGAACTCATCAAACGAATTTATTGGTGCTATTTATTATAGAATTTTTAATGTAATTGCAGTAGCTAATGAATTTATTAGAAATACTTCAGATGAGAGATTAGCAGCTAATGGAATTACAGGTGCTAATGCTACTGAAGCTAAATACATGAGAGCTGAAGCTAGATTTTTAAGAGCACAAGCATATTACCATGCTTTAGACTTATTTGGTAATGTACCTTTTGTATTAGAAACTGATCCAGCTGGTGAATTGCCAAAAAGAATCGTAAGAGCAGATTTATTTAAATTTGTAGAAAGCGAACTTAAAGCAATTGAAACAGAACTTAAAGATCCTAAAACCAATGAATATGGTAGAGCAGATAAAGCTGCTGCATGGACTTTATTAGCAAGATTATACTTAAATGCAAAAGTATATTCTGGTTCAGAAAGAAATAACGACGTTATTACCTATGCTAACAAAGTTATTGGGGCTGGTTATGCGCTTAAGAAACAAACTATAAAAGTACCTGATCCAGACAACCCTGGCCAAACAAAAGATAAAGATATTAGTTATGAAAGTTTATTTTTAGCAGATAATCATCTAAGCAATCCAGAAGTTATTTTATCAGTAAATTATGATGGTATTAAAACTCAAACTTGGGGAGGATCTACTTTCTTAGTTCACGCTCCTGTAGGTGGAGATATGAATCCAGCAGACTTTGGTATTAACGGAGGTTGGGGTGGTATTAGAACTACTAAAGCTTTTGTAAATAAATTCACAGATCCTGCGGATAAAAGAGGTAGATTCTTTACTCAAGGTCAATCATTAGAAATTAATGACTTAGGAGATTTCAAAAACGGTTATGCGTTTATTAAGTATAAAAATGTAACTTCTACAGGTGTTAAAGGATCTCATGCAGCAGGAGATTTTGTAGATACAGATATTCCTATGTACAGATTAGCAGATGTATATTTAATGTATGCAGAAGCTACTTTAAGAGGAGGTAATGGTTCTAGAGCTACTGCATTAGGATATATAAACGCTCTTAAAACGAGAGCTGGTGCTGCTACCATTTCTGATGCTGATTTAACTTTAGATTATGTCCTTGATGAAAGATCTAGAGAATTAAGTTGGGAATACACAAGAAGAACAGACCTTATCAGATATGGTAAATTTACTTCTGCATCTTACTTATGGCCTTGGAAAGGTGGCGTAAAAGACGGAAAAGGAGTTCAAGAATTTAGAAACTTATTCCCAATTCCAGCTGCTGACATTACTGCAAACCGTAATTTAGTACAAAACCCAGGTTACTAACCATCAAAATTTTAAACAATGAAAAATATTTTTAAAATATTATTTGCAACCATATTAGGAGTGTTTTTGTCTTCTTGTGATAGAGATGATACACTTGCGGTAGCTGAATTGAAATCTAATCCAGATATTATTTCATCTCTTTCTGCTACTTCTTATGTTATCAATGATACTAATCTTAGCAATACTTTTGAAACTATTGTTTTCAAGAAAGCTAATTTTGGTGTTAATGTATCAACTGAGAATCAATTAGAGTTAGCTCTTGCGGGAACTAGTTTTGCAAAGCCTATTAACTTAGGTATGTCTACTTCTGATAATTATGTAAAATTAACCTATCAAGAGTTAAATAATGCATTAATCAACTTAGGTTTAGTTCCTAATACTCCTGCTGATGTAGAGGTAAGAGTTAAATCTAATATTAAGTCCGGAAATACTAATCCTACTTATGTATATTCGTCACCAATTTCTTTTAAAGTAACTCCTTTCAAAGCTAATCCTGATGATTTATTCCCTAGTTTAGCTGTTCCAGGAAGTTATGGTGGAGCAAGTGGTTACGCAGATTGGAATCCAGATAACGCACCTAGAATTTATTCTGCAAACAAAGATGATAAATATGCAGGTTTTGTATGGATGAACCAAACTAACCCAGAATTCAAATTCACTTATGCTAAAGAAAGTTGGGGTAATAACAAAGGTGATACTTCTGATCCCAATACTTACAATTCATTAGCAAAAGATGGTCCTAACGTTAAAGGTCCTTATGCAAACTCTACTTATTTTATTAAAGTAGATTGGGCAGGGAACACTTATTCACTTGCTGAAGCTAATATGGGAATCATCGGTGAAGCTACACCTACAGGTTGGGGTAGTGATACTAAACTTACTTTCAATCCTACAACTAAGAAATTTGAAATCGCTTCTATTGCTTTAGCTGGTGGTAAAGTTTTCAAATTTAGAAATAATGACTCTTGGAGCATTAAGATTCAACCTAAATCAGGTGATGTAACTCCAGTTTCAGGTAAAGAAGTTCAAGTTTACAATAGTGCAGAAGGTACTGTAAATGGTGACCCTAGTTTTATTTGTCCAGAATCTGGTAACTACAAAGTAGAATTAGATCTTCACAACTCTGGATATTATAATTTAATTATTACTAAGTTATAGTAAAAAGACTTTAACAGATAAACATAAAATAACCACACTGAAAAGTGTGGTTATTTTTTTAGAGAATAAAAAAATAAGTTGATTAACTTCTGGTTTCTAAATATTTTTGCCATTGCCAAACGGTTCTGAGCGCTTCTTCCAATGAAGTTTCAGATTTCCACCCGAGTTCTTTTTCAGCTTTATCAGCATTCGCATAAGCGATGGTAATATCTCCCGCTCTTCTTTCACAAATTTGGTAAGGAACCGCTACATCATTGGCTTTTTCAAAAGCATGAACCACTTCTAGAACAGAACTTCCTTTTCCTGTTCCAAGATTATAAACATCAATAACCGTTTCAGAATTTTCAGAAATTAACTTCTGCAATGCTTTTACATGTGCTTTTGCCAAATCTACCACATAAATATAATCTCTAACCGCTGTTCCGTCTTCGGTATCATAGTCATTTCCCCAAACCGAAAGTTTCTCACGAACTCCAGCTGCGGTTTGCATCACATAAGGAACCAAATTATTCGGAATTCCGATTGGCAATTCTCCTAATTTTGCTGATGGATGCGCTCCAATTGGATTGAAATACCTCAACAAAGTAATTTTTTTCTGATGAGCAGTTGCAAAATCTTTCAGAATTTCTTCGCCCATTTGTTTGGTTTTTCCGTAGGAAGATTCTGGTAATTTCAGTGGTGTATTTTCGTCAATTGGCATTGTATCCGCTTGTCCGTAAACTGTACAACTTGAGCTAAAAATGAAATTAGAAATATTTCTTTCTTTCATTTCTTGCAAAAGATTTAGGAGCGAAAACAGATTATTTTCGTAATAATCAATAGGTTTTACCTGAGATTCGCCCACTGCTTTATACGCTGCAAAATGAATACAACCTTCGATTTGATGAGCATCAAAAACTTGTTTCAGTAATTCCTTTCTTTTTAAATCAAAAGGATAAAAAACGGGTTTCTTGCCCGTGATTTCTTCAATATTTTTAAGGATAAATTTTTCGGTATTGGATAAATCATCAATGATGACTACTTCAAAATTATTTTGGAGCAGTTCTACCACAGTATGAGAACCTATATATCCTAATCCGCCTGTTACGAGTATGGTCATTTTTTAATGTTTATAATGTTGGATAGAAAGATTTCGCAAAATTTCTGCACTTTGTTCAGCCGTTAAATCTCTTTGTGCTTCAGCTAGAAGTTCATAGCCTACCATAAATTTTTTAACCGTTGCACTTCTTAAAAGTGGCGGATAAAAATGCATGTGAAAATGCCATTCTTCATGGTCTAAACCATCAGTTGGCGCTTGATGAATTCCTGCGGAATAAGGGAATGATGTTTTAAACAAATTATCATATTTTACGGTAATAATCTGAATCATTTCCGCATAAGATTTTATTTCTTCCTCGGTGATTTCTGCAATGCTAGAGAAATGTCTTTTGCTAATAATCATGGTTTCATAAGGCCAAGTTGCCCAAAATGGCACTAACAAGACGAAATGCTCATTTTCTGCAATAATTCTTTCTTTTTTTTGAAGCTCACTTTCTAAATAATCTTTCAAAAGGCTTTTTCCATTTTTTTGAAAATGTTTCAGAAGGTTGTCTTGAGTTCTTTTTACCTGAGATGGCAAAGAAGATTGCGCCCAAATTTGTCCGTGAGGATGCGGATTGCTACAGCCCATCACACTTCCCTTATTCTCAAAAATTTGAACGTGGTTAATGTACGAAATAGCACCCAATTCTAGATATTGCTCCTTCCAAACTCTTACTACATTTTCTATTTCTGGAATTTGCATTTCTGCAAGAGTTACATTATGCTTTGGCGAAAAGCAAATCACACGATTGATTCCTCTTTCTGGATTGATTTTAAATAAATCTTCTTGCTCTAAATCAGAAGAAACTTCATCTTTTAAAAGTGCAGGGAAATCATTGTCAAAAACATAACAACTTTCGTAATTTGGATTGGTTCCACCTGTGATACGGTGATTTCCTGGGCATAAATAACAGGTTTCGTCATATTCAGGTTTTTTTTCGTCTGAAATGGCTTCGTTTTGCCCTTGCCAAGGTCTTTTTGCTCTCTGTGGAGATACTAAAATCCATTCATCTATAAGCGGATTGTATCTGCGATGTGGATGGTCTGTTAAAACAAATTTTTCCATGATAACTAGGCGTAAAAATGTGTTCCTTCTGAAACAGAAACTTGATAAGGAGTAAGTGCTATTCCGAATTTTTCTTGATAAGCTTTAGAAAGTTTTTCGATAACGTTTTCTACTTTGGTTTTCTTAAGTAAATTAATGGTACAACCACCAAAACCGCCTCCCATAACTCTTGCGCCAAGAACGCCTTGCTCTTCTAAAACATGGTCAACTAAGAAATCTAATTCTCCGCAGCTTACTTCGTAATCTTTAGAGAGACCGTAATGTGTAGTTGTCATTAATTTTCCTACATTTTCGAAATCATTTTTTTCTAGAGATTTTACCAATTCTTGAATTCTAGAAATTTCGCCGACTACAAATCTGCTCCTTCTATAAACTACATCACCCATTTCTTCTTTCAAATCTTCCACCATTTCCATAGTCGCTTCTCTGAAATTTTTTACTTCTGGATATTTATTTTGAATTAAAGCAATTCCTGCTTCACACTCTTTTCTACGATTATTGTATTCTGAAGTTTGTAGATTATGTTTTACATTGGTATTGAGCAAAAGCAAAGTGTAATCACCAAAATCAGCAGGTGCATATTGATAATCTAAGGTGTCGCAATCTAAGAAGATGACGTGGTTTTCTTTCCCGAAAACAGACGCAAATTGGTCCATAATTCCGCAGTTAACTCCCGCGAAAGTATGTTCTGCTTTTTGTCCCATTTTGGCAATTTGTTCCTTGTTTAAATCTAAATTGAAAAAATGATTAAGTCCAAATAAAAAACCACATTCTAAAGCAGCAGAAGATGATAAACCAGCACCAATAGGAACGGTAGAGCTGAAAACGATATTGAAACCGCTATCTATTTTATCTTGAACTTGATTAAAAACGCCTAAAAAATAATTAACCCAATTCTGAGAAACAGGTTCTATTTTATCTGTGATTTTGAAATGATATTCGTCTTTTAAATCAAGAGAGATAATGTGGCAATCTTGAGTGTTGTTTTTAGAAATAGCAAAACAAATGTATTTGTCAATCGCAGCTGGAAGTACAAAACCATGGTTGTAATCAATATGTTCGCCAATGATGTTAATTCTACCTGGAGATAAAACTATTTTTTGAGGATTTTCGCCAAATTTTTCGTTGAATTGTTGGTTGCAAAGTGCAACGAGTTCTTGAGTATTCATTATTTTATATTGTATTAATCGTTTATTATTTTTGAGTAAAAGAAATCACGTCAGAAGCTAATCCGTTTGATTTTACCTCTAATTGAAATTCACCTTTGGTTTTTCCAGAAAGAATGATGACTTGGCATTTCCCATTGAAGGTGCTTCTTTGCCATGCTCCATCTAAAAATTGGTCTGGTTCGTGAGAACTTGGATCTCCATTTCCTACGCCAATGATTTTAGCATCACCTTTTAAGAAAAATTTCACCATATTATCGGCTACTGGAACTTCTCTACCTTTTTCGTCTACAATAGAAATATTGACTACCGTAGCATCTTTACCATCCGCAGTTAAAATATTTTTTTCCGTGGTAGCCACTACTTTATATGGAGTAGTAGTGGTTTCTACTTTGGTGCTTATTTTTTTACCTTTTTTATAGCCAATTGCTTCTAAAGTTCCTGGTTCATAGGTAACTTGCCATTTTAGGTGACTGTTTCTAGGCATTGTTTTTTTGCCTAAAGATTTTCCGTTTAAGAATAATTCTACATCATCAGCATTAGAATTTACCCAAACTTCTATCGGTTGACCTATCTTTTCGTTCCAGTTCCAATGTGGCGAAATATGAATCACGTCTTCATCTGTCCACCAACTTTTATAATAGTAATAGATGTTTTTAGGAAATCCGCACACATCCATAATTCCGAAATGTGAATTTACATTGGGCCATTTATAAGGAGTAGGTTCTCCTCTGTAATCAAAGCCAGTCCACACGAAACCACCTTGCCAAAAATCATTTTCTGCGGCGAGTTTCCACCAATCTTCAGCTTTACTTGCCCACCACGGTGCGGTGATATCTTGGTCTGGAACATAACCTCTTATTTCATCTTTTTCATAAATTCCTCTTGTGGTAACGGTGCTTCCCATTTCTGTTCCTATTAAAGGCTGATTAGGATGATCTTTGTGATAATCTGCCACTGCATATTGTCTGTAATTAAATCCACGAACTGGTATTACTTCATTTACACCATTAAATTCATTTGCCATATCTGCAGCATAAGTGCTGGTTCTGGTTGGGTCTAATTCTTTTTGTTTGGCTATAAGAGATTGAGCAATTCTCTTTCCGAAGTCATTTTTTTGAATCCAACCTTCTTCATTACCGATAGACCAAAGAAAAATAGAGGGATGATTTCTGTCTCTTAAGATAAGACGCTCTAGTTGGTCTACATATTCTGGCGAACTATTGAGCAATCGGTGTTCATTCAGAACCAGCATTCCTAAACTGTCACACGCTTTTAATAATTCTGGAGTAGGAGCGTTATGACTTGCTCTATAAGCATTAGAACCAAATTCTTTCAGTTTTTTAATTCTGTAATATTGCAAATAATCTGGTAAAGCGCTGCCAATTCCAGCATGGTCTTGGTGATTGTTAGTTCCTTTGATTTTAATGTGTTTTCCGTTTAAGAAAAATCCTTTTTTAGCATCAAATTTTATAGTTCTAATGCCCAATCTCGCTTGTTCACGATGGATTTCTTTTCCGTTTTCTTTTACTACTGCATAAACTTTGTACAAATAAGGGTCTTCTAAACTCCAAAGTCTTGGGTTAGAAACTGAAATTTTCTGTTTTGTGGTGAGTTTTTCATTAACTTTTAAAGTCAATTTTTGTTCCGCTGTCTTTCCTATAAATTTGCCGTTTCTGTCTGTAATATAAGCGTAAACAGTACAATTAGAAAGATTTAAATTTTTATTTTCTACTGAAGTTTCTACATTTACGGTTGCGTTTTTACCATTCACATCTGCATGTACAAACAATCCACCAAATGGAATGTGAATGTTATTATACTGGTTCAGCCAAACGTGTCTGTAAATTCCAGCGCCTTCGTAAAACCAACCTTCATACTGCGTTGCATCTACTCGAACGACTAGAATATTTTCTTTTTCAAAGTCAATATAATCTGTTACATCATAAGATTTACCAATGTATCCACTTTGATTGGTTCCTACATAAAATCCGTTTAACCAAATGGATGCATTTCTAAAAATTCCATCAAATTGAATTTCGAAGCGGTCTTTTTTATCGTCTTTAGAAACGGTAAAATGTTTTCTGTACCAACCAATACTGGTTTCTGGAAACATTCCGCCAACTGGTTTGAAGCCGTGAGAAATTAAATCTGGGTGCTCTGATTTCACAAAAGGCAATTCTACCGCCCAATCATGCGGAAGGTTTAATTTTCGCCAATCTTTGTCTATAAATTTCGGGTCTATTGCGGTATTTTCTGCAGCTCCAGATTTTGAAAAAATATTGACAAGGCTATAATTGAAATCTGCTTTTGCATCTTCTGAATGTCCGAAATGGAATCGCCAATCTTCGTCTAAATTGGTTCTTTTTTGAGCAGGAAAAGTATCAAAAGCTCCTAAAAGAATAAGAAATATAGAAATGTATTTAATCATTTTTCTGAATTTTTAATTTTCTTTGAAAGCATCTAATGCTGGCGAAGGTTGTCCGTTTTCTAACCAAGCGCTTAAACCATAGCCGCTCCAAGATTTTGCGCCTTGTGGTTCCCAATAAAAAACACCAGTTCCCATTTTATTGGGTACGTTTCTTACGGCTTTAAAGGTAGCTTCTAAAAGACTTTTGGTGTTTTCTACTTTATAATCTTCGCCTCCTACTTCTACTATCATTACTTCTTTTTTGTAGGTTTTAGCAAGGTAGTTCATGTTTTTTTGTAAGTCATCTATGGTTTCTGTCCAATCTTTTTTTATCCAAAACGGATAGTAAGAAAGTCCTATTACATCATATTTTACCTTTTGTTCGGCTACATTTTTATAAAACCAAGTAATTTTTTCGGTGTTATTTCCTTCGTCTATGTGTACAATTACTTTTATTTTTTTGTCTACTGCTTTTACTGCGTCATAACCTACATTGAGTAATTCTCCAAGATTTTTGAAATTTTTGCTATGACCATCTGGCCAAAGAATACCATTAGGAATTTCATTGCCAATCTGAACCCATTCTGGTGTAATGTTTTCTTTTTTCATTGCAGCAATTACATCATAAGTATGGTCATAAACCGCTTTCTTTAAATCTGTGAAATTTAAATTTTCCCAAGCTTTTGGTTTGTATTGTTTGTTAGGATCTGCCCAAGAATCACTGTAATGGAAATCTATCATTAATCTGAAGCCCATTTTGTGCAATTTTTTAGCAAAAGCGATGGTTTCATCTTTACTGCAATGTCCGCTTCCTCTGTCATCATTAGGATTTACAAAGACTCTTAATCTAATGGCATCCATTCCTTTGCTTTTCAAAATGTTTAATACATCATCTTTTTCACCTTTTTCATTATAGAATTGATAACCAGTTGCTTCCATTTGAGGTAGCCAACTGATGTCTGCACCTTTTGCAAATTTTGATTTTTTTTGCCCAAAACTTAATAGTGAAATGGTAATGAGAAGTATTGAAATAATTTTTTTCATAATATTAATCTTTATTAAATGCCTGAATTGCTTCTAAAGCGTTATTATTAAAATCCCAAAGTGCTTGATTTTCCCAAGTAGAGCCATTGGTTGCTTGATTTCCTTTGAAGGCAACCCATTCTCCTCCCCAATAACAGAATCCAGAACCATTCGGAACTGATTTTACCAATGATTTGATGGCGAGAATATAATTTTTCTGACCAGAAGCAGTTGCGTCATAACCTGCAACCAATTGATTGCTTTGTCCCACCACATTATTGGTCCAATCATTCCAACTCAGTGTAAAAGGATAAGAGGTTTCTGCCAAAATGATTTTTTTGTTATACGTTTGGCTTAGTGTAGTGAGCTTAGTTTTTAAATCAGTTAAAGACGTTCCATGATAAACGGGATAATAAGAAATGCCAATGTAATCATAATTTAGGTTTTTCACTTTATTAAAATACCAATCTGCTGAACTAGAAATTCCTGCAAAATGCAACATGATTTTAGTAGCACTATTGGCGGTTTTCACGCTTGAAATAGCAGTGTTTGTTAGTTCTAAATACTGTGTTTCATTGGTGGAAAGTTTTCCTTCAGGCCAAAGAAATCCATCATTGGTTTCGTTTCCTATTTGTATAATTTCGGGTTTTATTTCGGTAACTACTTGTGTAGTGTAAACGCTTACCGCAGATTTTAAATCAGAAAAATTTAAATTTTGCCAAGCTACAGGCTTCGTTTGATTGCCTGGATCTGCCCAAGTATCAGAATAATGAACGGTGAGCCAAACTTTCATTCCGTGATTTCTAATTTTAGTTGCCAGTTGTTTTACTTCAGATAAATTAGAATGTCCGTTACTAGGATTGTTCCAAAGACGAATTCTAATATAATTTACTCCAGCATTTTTTAAAGTAAGTAATGGGTCTTGCACAGTATTATTGTACTTAAAAGAAACTCCTGTTGCTTCTATTTCTGGTAAAAATGATAAATCTGCAGCTCTAATAAAACTATCTTCTGTAGGAATTGGAGTAGGAGTCGGTTCTGGATTATCGCCGCCAGAACTACAAGAAATGAGTGCTAATGTTAAAAAACAGAAAATTAACTTTTTCATTTTCTAAGAAATTATAAATTGGAAAGTAGTGTTCTGATGATATGTTTCGCCTTTTCTTAAAATAGCATTCGGGAAATCTTCGTGATTAGGAGCATCTGGAAAGACTTGAGTTTCAAAACAAATTCCGCTTTCTGTGTGATATTTTACCGATTCTTTATTTTGAAGTCCATCAGAAGTTTTTCCGCCTACATAAATCTGTACCGCAGGTTGGTCTGTGTAAACCTTCATGGTTACACCATTTTTCACACTTTCTAAAATAGCTGCAGGTTCTGTATTGTTCTTTAAAACAAAACAATGGTCTATTCCAGCCACTACATTTTTAGAAATTCTGAAATCAAAAGCGTGGTTTTCCATAGGAATAAAATTTCCTGTAGGAATATTTTCTGCATCTAATTCTAAGAATTTTTCAGCATTGATTTGTAATTTTTGATCAAGGGTATTTCCAGAAATTCCATCAAGGTTAAAATAAGCGTGATTGGTTAGGTTTAGAAGCGTGTCTTCTGTAGTAGTTGCTTTATATTTGATATTTAATTCGTTTTCGTCTGTTAAAGTATAGGCTACTTCTATGGTAACATCTCCAGGATAAAATTCGTTGGCTTTACTTACATAAGAGAAGGTAAGTGTATTGGTTTCTTCGTTGTAGTTTTCAAAATTTCAAGCGACGTTACTTAATTGGTGTTTTCCGCCGTGCAAATGGTGTTTCCCGTGATTTTGGTCTAGTTGAATGGTTTTTCCGTTCAGTTGAAATTGAGCGTTTTTAATTCTTCCTGCAAATCTTCCTACCACTGCATTAAAATAAGGAGAAGCACCCATTTCGAAAGCTTTAATATATTCATCAATCGAATGAAATCCTAAAACCACGTCTATTTTACCATTTTTGGTAGGAACGTAGAGCGAAAGTAGTGTTGCACCATAATTAGTGAGGTGTGCTTCTACACCATTTTTATTGTTTATGGTATAAGTAGAAATCTCTGTATTGTGTTTGTTTACGGTAAGTGTATTCATTTGTAGATGAGTTGTAAGTTGTTAATTATTTTTTGCGTTTTTTATGATTAATCTGTTTCTCAAATTTATATCTTTTTGTAATTTTACCATACTAGTACCTACCAGTTTTTGTAACTTTACCACCAGTTATTTTTCAGTATATATTATTATGAAATTCATCAAGATTTCCGAAGACAACAATTTTCCTAAGTATCAGCAAATCATTAATTCTGTAGAAAAAGCCATTGCCAATAAGCTTTTGAAAAAAAATGATAAGCTTCCATCTATTAATAAGATTTGTCTAGAATTTAAAATTTCTAGAGATACTGTTCTCTATGCTTATGAAGAATTGAAGAAAAAAGGTTTGGTTTATTCTGTTTTGGGCAAAGGATATTTTGTGAAAAGTATAGATTGGGATTTCGAGGAAAGAATTTTCTTACTTTTTGATGAACTGAATGCTTTTAAAGAAAATTTATACCATTCTTTTTTAGAAGCGGTAAATAATCGGGCAAAAGTAGATGTGTTTTTTCATTATTTTAATCTAGAAGTTTTTAAAAAATTAATTGAAGATAATGTGGGAAGTTACACTAAATATATCATCATGCCAAGTAATATCAATGGAACTACGCCCATAATAAAGCTATTACCCAAAAATGATGTTTACATTCTAGACCAAACCAATCCTGAACTCAAGGAATATGCTTCCATATATCAAAATTTTGCTAAAGATATGTTTGAAGGATTGAAAAAAGCAAAAGCCAATCTAGAAGAGTATCAACGTTTGGTTTTGATTTTTCCCGGGCAAAAAGAACCGATAGGAATGGTGGAAGGTTTTCTGCATTTTTGTGAAAAATACAAGTTTAATCATAGTATCATCAGTGATTTTAAAGACGAAGAAATTAAAACAGGAGATGTTTACATAATTCTAGATGATAGACACTTGGTAAACGTAATCTTACAATCAAAAAAACAAAAACTGAAGATTAAAAGAGACTTTGGAATAATTTCTTACAATGAAACTCCTCTGAAAACGGTGGTAGAAAACGGAATTACCACTATTTCTACTGATTTTTCATTGATGGGGAAAACATTAGCCGAAATGTTGCTTCATTCTACCAATCAAAAAATAGAAAATCCTTCGGATATTATCTTTAGAAATTCTTTGTAATATACTTTTAACAGTTAAAAAATCTATAAAATAATATAATTTCAAATTTTTTAAAATATTTTTTGAAAAAAAAGTCAATTTTCTTTATGAAATAAAACATATTTTTTTATGTTAATTTTATTGGAATAGTTCAATACTTTGTTTACTTTAGTCTTTCTATTTAATTAGAATAAGAAATACTTAAATTACTGTAAATCAAACAACTTGCTTTATGAAAATTGTGAAAAACAGCGTGCTTTTCTTAATGCTTTCCCCTGCATTATTTTTAGCACAGTCTTTAAAATCTCCAGACGGAAACTTCGAAATGAATTTTCAACTGAAAAATGGAGTTCCTTATTATCATCTGAATTACAAAGGAAAAACAGTCATAGAAGATTCTAAATTAGGTCTTCGATTGCTTAAAGATAATACCATCGCTTTTGACAATGTCAATAAACTTCCAGATGGTAAAAATCTCATTTCTGATTTTGAAAAAATTGCAGAAAGCAGAGATTCTAAAAACGAAAATTGGCCTCCCGTTCTTGGAGAAAAAAAATATTACACCAATCATTACAACGAACTTTCGGTTACATTGAATCAACCCAATGAAGACCGAAAAATCATTGTTAAATTCAGACTTTTTAATGATGGTTTAGGTTTCAGATATGAGTTTCCTCAACAGAAAAATCTTAATTATTTCGTTGTAAAAGAAGAAGATACCGAATTTAATTTCCCTTATGATTTAAAATCTTGGTGGGTTCCTGCAGACTATGATACGCAGGAATATAGACCTACAACCAGTTTGGTTTCTCAGATTTCTACAAAATGGGAAAGCAGTTTTGATAGTAACGCTTCTCAAACTTTGGTTAAAAATGCAGTTCAATCGCCTCTTATGTTGAAAAAAGAGGTTTCTGGTAAAGAAAAACCACTGTATATAAACCTTGCAGAAGCTGCTGTAATCAATTATCCCGCTTCTCATCTTGAAGTAGATTCAGAAAATTTTGACTTCAAAACCCATCTTACTCCAGATGCACAAGGTGCTAAAGGTTACATGCAAACTCCTGCAGTAACACCTTGGAGAACCGTTATCGTTTCAGAAAAAGCAGAAGAAGTGCTAGATTCTAAAATGATTTTTAACTTAAATGAACCAACGAAATACACGGATACTTCATGGATTCATCCAGTGAAATATATTGGAGTTTGGTGGCAAATGTTCGTTCCAAACCGTGGAACTTGGAATTATACCAATATCGATAATGTACATCTTGGCGTAACAGATTATTCTAAAACGAAACCAAACGGAACACACGCAGCGAATAATGACAATGTTAAAAAATACATCGATTTCGCTTCTAAACATGGCTTTGATGCTGTTTTGGTAGAAGGTTGGAATGAAGGCTGGGAAGATTGGTTCGGAAAATCTAAAGAATTTGTTTTTGATTTTATTACACCATATCCAGATTTTGATATTAAAATGCTGAATGAATACGCTCATTCTAAAAATGTGAAACTCATTATGCACCATGAAACTTCTGCTTCAGCAACCAATTACGAAAGATGGCTTGACCCAGCTTTTAAATTGATGAAAGAACATGGTTATGATGCGGTGAAAACGGGTTACGTAGGAAATATTATCCCAAGAGGCGAACATCATTATTCTCAGTGGATGATTAACCATTATCAAAGAGTAGTAGACAAAGCTGCAGAATATAAAATCATGGTTAATTCTCACGAAAGTGTTCGTCCTAGTGGTTTAAGCAGAACTTATCCGAATTGGATTGCTGCAGAAGCTGCTCGTGGAACAGAATTCGAAGCGATGGGAGGAAACAATCCAGACCATACTACCATTTTGCCATTTACCAGATTTATGGGTGGACCAATGGATTACACTCCAGGAATTTTCCAAACACAATATAATTATTACGATGCTAACAGTAAAAATTTTGCCAATACTACTTTAGCTAAGCAATTAGGATTATATGTGGTGATGTATTCTCCACTTCAGATGGCTTGTGATTTACCAGAAAACTACGAGAGACATTTAGATGCTTTCCAGTTCATCAAAGATGTAGCGGTAGATTGGGATGATACCAAAATTTTATCAGCCGAACCTGGTGATTATATTCATACGGCTAGAAAAGCGAAAGGTTCAGAAAATTGGTTTGTTGGAGGTGTTACGGACGAAAATGCTAGAGATTTCACTGTAGATTTTTCTTTCTTAGAAAAAGGAAAAAAATACGAAGCTACTATTTACGAAGATGGTAAAAATGCAGATTACGAAAAAAATCCACAGGCTTATCATATTTACAAAAAAGTAGTAACCAATGGTTCTAAAATCAAAATTCACCTTGCAAGAAGCGGTGGTTATGCCATTTCATTAAAGCCAATTAAATAGGAAGATTATGAAAAAATTATTTTCAATATTTGCCATTGCATTATTCAGTTTTTCTATGGCGCAATTTCAAAGAGTAGAACCTGCTTTTTGGTGGAAAGGAATGAAAAATCCTGAGCTTCAGATTTTGTTGTATGGCAAAAATATTGCCCAACAAAATATTGAACTTTCAGATGGAATTCAGATTAAGGATTTAACGAAGGTAGAAAATCCTAATTATGTGTTTATCACCATTAATACGAATGAAATTAACACGCCTATGTTTAAAATATTCCTTAAAAACGGTAAGAAAACCATCAGTACTTATCACTATGAATTGAAGGAAAGAACGCCTAATTCATCTGCGCGAGAATCTTATACATCTAAAGATGTTTTCTACCTGATTATGCCAGATCGTTTTGCCAATGGCGATGAAAAAAATGATTCTAACAAATCTCTCATCGAAAAAGCAAACAGAAAAAGTGAAGGTGGAAGACATGGTGGTGATTTAAGAGGAATTATCAATAATCTAGACTATCTTAAAAATCTTGGAGTAACTACACTTTGGCTCACTCCAGTTTGCGAAGACAATGAAAAAGCTTATACTTATCATGGTTATGCACAGACTGATTTGTACAAAATAGATGCGCGCTACGGAACCAATGAAGAATACCGTGAACTTTCTACTGAGCTCAAAAAAAGAGACATGAAATTGGTGAAAGATTATGTAACCAATCACTGGGGAGTTTCGCATTGGTTGATTCAGGATTTGCCTACCAAAGACTGGATTCACTGGTTTGAAGATGGGAAGAATGGTTTCAAACGTTCTAACTACAGAACCAATTCTCAAATGAATCCTTATGCTGCTGATGTCGATAAAAAAGTAGCTTTAGATGGTTGGTTTGATACCACAATGCCTGATCTTAACCAAAGCAATCCATTGGTTTTAAAATATTTAATTCAAAATGCAATTTGGTGGATAGAATATGCGCAATTAGACGGTTATAGAGTAGACACTTATCCATATAACGACAAAGATGGAATGGCAAAATGGTGTAAAGCGATTACAGATGAATATCCTAATTTCAATATTGTGGGCGAAACTTGGATGTATGACCCAGCTCAAATTGCTTTCTGGCAAAAAGATTCTAAAGTAGGCGAAATAGAAAATTACAATTCTAATTTGCCATCGGTAATGGATTTTATGTTGTATGAAAATCTTCCAAAAGCTTTACAGGAAGAAGAAAATTGGGACAAAGGTATGATTAGACTTTACAATTCTTTTGCCAGTGATTTCTTATTCCCAAATCCTAAAAACATGATGGTTTTCTTCGAAAATCATGATACTCCTAGAATCAATGAAATGTTCAACGGAAATCCTGCTTATTACAAATTGGCATTAACGATTGTTTCTACTATCAGAGGAATTCCGCAATTGTATTATGGTTCAGAAATAGGAATGCGTGGAGATAAAAACAAAGGAGACGCAGACATCAGAAGAGATTTCCCTGGAGGTTGGAAAGGTGATGCTCAAAATGCTTTTGTTTCCAGAACACCAGAGCAAAATGAATTTTTTGATTATACCCAAAAAATATTAAACTGGAGAAAGTCTAAAGACGTTATCCACAATGGGAAAACCAAAAACTTTTCGCCAGAGAGAAATGTTTACGTTTATTTCCGTTATAATGATGAGGAAAAAGTAATGGTAGTCATCAACAGCAGTGACAAAGAACAAACCATCGAAATGAATAGATTCCAAGAAATGGTTCCTTCTAGTTTTTCTGCAAAAGACGTAATGAAAGATGCTACGGTTCAAATTAAAAATTTGTTAACTATTCCTGCAAAATCTTCATTGATTTTAGAAATAAATAAGTAAATTCGTTAAAAACAAATAAAAACTATAGTATATGAATAATACACAGAAAAAACCACTCTTGTCTTTCTGGCAAATCTGGAACATAAGTTTTGGTTTTTTGGGAGTGCAAATTGGTTATTCTCTTCAGAACGCGAATACCAGTAGAATTCTCTCGGCAATCGGTGCAGATGTACATCATTTAAGTTATTTTTGGTTGGCAGCTCCTCTTGCAGGACTTTTTGTACAACCTATTGTAGGTCTTTCTAGTGATAAAACTTGGACGAGATTAGGTCGTAGAATTCCATTTATTTTAGGTGGAGCAATTGTTTCTGCATTGGCAATGTTTTTTATGCCAAATTC
>Ga0209599_10000116_pt1 | contig 58317 bp, 61 predicted proteins | sample Shrwel_input2_FT_FD_187534 | JGI IMG/M metagenome (GOLD analysis project Ga0209599, IMG submission 187534) | Subsurface microbial communities from deep shales in Ohio, USA - Utica-3 well 1 S input2 FT (SPAdes) (version 2) ...
GCGTTATAAATTGCACCGCCGCTTTCTAGCGCGGTAGTAATCGCTGTATTAGCTAAGGTGCTAATGGCCGCATCAGTATATAAACGACTTACCATGATGTTTTGTTCATTGTTATAAAACGTCACAAAATCGCCAACCAGTGTCTCAGCGTTATCTAAGTAAATACCACCGCTATTAACAACTAAATAAGTAATACCATCTGCCGCATCTATAGGCGGCTCAACTTCAGTAATGTTTTCAGATAAAAAAGGCGAACGTCCTTCTAGTTCTGTACCTAAATTAAAAATAGGTTTATCCATAGAGTTAAGTGCGGCATTAGTTAGTACTGTAACGCCAAAGCTATTTGCTAAATAACTAGAGGGCAACGCACCAATATTAAGTCCAGTAGCAAATGGATAATCTGTAGTTCCAACAGTTAAGACAGTCGCCCCAGTTGTTGTATCTACTGATAAGAATATACTAGTGCCAACCGCAGGAGTTGTTATTGTTGTGTTTGCTGTATATAAAACAGTATTGTTGCTAACACTATAAAAATCTAAGCGTGTTAGACCGTTATTAAAGTCTGTTATTGTTGTCGATACGCAATGCACAGGATGTGCAGGTAACTGAGCATTAAATAGTGCAGCCAAATCACTAAATTCGACTGTGTTGTCATGAACAACTAGATTTAATGCAGCAAAGTTATCAGACAGAGGGTCATGCTCAGGCCATGCACACCACATTGACCGAACTCCACTATCTAAGGCGGTTTTACCTTCACAAGTAACACCATCCAAATAGACTCCTCCCTGTATCGGGTATGGGTTCGCATCGCTAATATAGCGATATTGTGTAGCATCAATTTTTTCAAATAGTGTTGAGCGAGCAACAGAAGGTTGAGCATTGCTTGTGATAAGTTCGCCAGATGACATATCCCATTCACCACCAAATGCCAACCCACCGCCGCCTGTATTTTGTTCACTCAAAAAACGAGTACGATTAATCAACGGCTGTAATAGTTGATTTAAACGCTGTTCAAGACCTTTAAATCCACTACCGCGTTTTAATTTGGGGATTGTTTGGGCAAATACGGCTTGTTCTGTAAAATTAGTCACGGCTTAAATCTCTAGGTTAATTATTTCAGTAGCAACTGGCGTGTCACTATCGGCTGGCGAGTGGTAATCCATGCTCATGCTTAACAGCCAAGGCACATCGTCATCGTCATCGATACACACCACCAGCGACGTTTTGTATTCCTGCGCCAACACCGATACAGCCTGATTTTGTATGCGTGTATTAAAGAGCGTTGATATGCGTCCCATGTCAAAAGGAACAATTTGAAGCCCCAATGTTTTACCCAATAAGGCAAGCCGCACATCATTGAGTAATTGAAACGTACCCACTTCAACCAACTGCCCGCTAACAACAACACCATGACGAGTAGATTCTTCATTTCGTATAGACCTCGCACCGACTAAAACCACAAAATTTAAATCAATGTGCCACTTCTTTTTGGATGTACTCACAGGTCTTGGCATACCACCCGCAAACGTCACCCACACGGCTGGGAATCGACGAACAACAGCACCTAATGACTCAACGTCGTCAAACTCACCGCCGTATGTTGCTACCTCAGCAATATAAGGACGGTTTAGGGCAATGATTGCGTCTTTAATGCCTTGCTCGATGGCAACCAAATCAAACCCAGACATTAAAACGCGCCTCGCTCAAACACGCGGCCACCGCTAACCATGTGAACGGTATTAGCCGTTGTTGGCGCAACACCTGCGTTGTTTGGCATCCCGCCAAGCGTTACCTCACCTTTGCCAACCCGCGTTAAAAACTTCACCGCGTTGTTATAACGGGCAACAATGGGGTTGGTTTCGGTAGCAGCCGCACCCGTGAGGTAATAGCGCACCATGTCGGAAGCGAACTGGGTCAAAATAACGGGTACAGGCGTTAAAGGTGTGGCGTAACGACTGCCGATATAGCTGTCAATTTCGCCACTGACAGCAATAATTGCGTCATTTAATACCGTGTCGTTGATTTCGTTGATGAATGGCTCACGATCGGCGAGCGCGACAACTTCACGCTCGCCGAACTTGTTAACCATTGCTTCGCGGCTGGTGTACATGGCATATCCCCCAACCTCTCTTTTTAAAAGAGGCTAGATGTAGTTTTTACGCAACAGAACCGTCAGAGCCATAAGCCAACTGCCAAAAGCCATAACCACCAGCAGCACGCGCTTCAGCACCAAACTTGAATTTTTTACGATTAAATACATCGTCAGACGACATATCGGTTTGTTGCACAAAGGTTGGCTTTTTACGCTCTTGATAAATAAAAGGCTTAATCGCTTTGGTGGTGTCTAATAAAAACCATGCGTCATCACTTTCTAGGTTGTCACCAACAACCACTTTTGCCGTGTTTTTATAGATATTAGGCTTCCCATCTTCTAAACGGTCATTTGTCATTAATGCGACAGCAACGTCTTCTAAAGCTGCTGGCACGAGTAAAACATTGCCCTTAATTTTTAGAGACCGACCTTCTTCGCCTTTCATTTTGCGTAAAACAGTACGCGCCGCACCATAACTGGCTTGAGCCGCCGCCAAAGTCGAAATTGATAACTTTTTAGTGCCTTTGTTGGAGACTGTCGTTTTGCCAACTTTATGGTCAGCGGCAAAAAATGGTTTACCGTCATAACATTTGTTAACGAAGCCGTTATTAACTAAATCAAACACAATTTCGTCAGGCAATTGTTTGGCAGATTCACCCGCCATTTGGGCTTGAGGACGATAAATACCTAACTGGTCATCTTCAATGTGATTACGATCCACCTCAACAGTCGCTTCAAAATCTTCGTTTTCAATCGAATATTTAAAAGCCGCTAATGATTTAATGGTTTTTTCATCAGCCCATTTTTTCATTTGTGGGAAATTTGACAACCACGAATAATCATTGACGGCTGTGTTACTAGGCACAAGCATGGCAATTTCTTGCCACTGAGTTGGTGCGTCATCAAAGGCTTTGTTAAAAATGGTACTCATCGCAATAAATGCTTGAGCCAATACCGTTTTATTTACTAACATGGGTTAAAACTCCCGTTAAACTCTAATAAAAGCTATATAAATGTCGGGTTATTCAACCCATACACCGTCACTGTCAATGGCCAACACAATACCTGCCGCCGAGCGCGTCCCTGTACCGTCTGTTTTGGCAACCGTTTGGTTGTCAACGATGTAACAAAGCTGACCTAAGCTCGCCTGAGTCACGAGGTCTGCACTGTGATTAGCCCAACAAAACACTTGTTTACGGCGCACTTGTGCGGTCTTATCACCGTCATCACCCGCGCTGTTATCAACCGCTTCTTCAAAACGGCCAAGATAGGTTAAGTCATCGGCTGTGGTTGCCATTTCAACAAAACCATCGGCGTTCACAACGGCCATCGTGCCTGCCAGCACAGATACGCCAGCCGCCAACGCGCAGGAAAGAATCAAGCCGTCTTTATAAGGGGTATGACGGTCAGTAGTAATTGCGGTCATGTTCTATGTCCTATTATTTACTCAGGTGATGCGTAAGCGGTTTAAGCGGTTAAAGCAGCTTGTTGTGCTTTAAATTGCTCAGGCGTTAAACCAAACTGTGAACAAATAGCCAAAGCAGTGGCATCAAGACCAGCCGCAGGTAAATGTTGATTGGGTTTAATCACCGCACTTTGTTGTTGGCTTAACGCGGCAATGACAGGGCGGTTAGCAAGTAACTCTTTAGCTGCCGCCAAGTTGGTTTTAGCCATGCCGCGCAACCAGCTTTCTTCCGCAGGAAAAATACGCTTATCGTTTAAAGCAGCAGTAACAAGGGCTTCGCCTTCATCTGTTTGTGCTTGCTGGCTGAGTGCGGCTAATTGCGAGTGCAACGCGTCAACGACTTCAATCGGCACAAATTTGGTAGGGTCAGGTGTGCTGGCTTGTGACTGTTGACTCAACGCGGCTAGGGCTTGGTCTTTAGCCGTTAACAAAGCCACCAAATCAACACTGGCCGCTGCCATACCTTGCCCGCTTGAAAGCTGTGCAATCAGTTTTTGTAGCTGTGCTTTAATATCGTCAACCGTTGCACCAACGGGCATATTTAACATCCAGCGAAGCTGTTCTAAGAGTTCTTCCATTATGGAATCCTCGTTTGTAGAAGTTGAAGAAAATAACGAGAGGGCGGCAGTTGCTAAAACATCCGTTAAGCCATCCAGTGCGGGTACGTTGGTGAGTGCAGCGTGTAATACGGAATTAACCAACCCAGTCTTGGGGTGATACGAAAAAACAGGGCTGATATAGCGATATTCGTTATTACTAATCATTGACTGAGCGTTCGGAGTCCATGAACACAGCGCGTAAATACCATCTTCACGCCATTCAAAATCTTTCATCCATCCAGCGGCGGGAGCGGGCAATCCGTTTCCTGCCGCCTTGAGTGTTTGATGTTCGTAGTCAATCACTAAGGCATCTTGTTTTTGTTTTAATGCCGTAACAATTTGTTGTCCTCGTTCTGCTGTAAGCAACCATGCTTTACACTCAACGGGTTTTCCGTCACCTGTTTTGTCGCCAACGGGTCGTCCGTCCACCGCTTTAAATTCTCCAGCAGGCACAATACGCAACCAACTGTCGGTGTTAGCCGAAAATTGAGCGGTGCATATTGCAAGTGCAAAAGCGGATAAAGCGTGTTTCATAAACTGGCCTCTCGTTAGTGAAGCCACTTTAAAATGGATAACTTAGACAGATAAGGAGGAAGGGATTCCGCTTTTAGAAACTCGCGTTAAATTTTGCGTTTTAAGCGCGTTTAAGCAAAAGATATACAAAGAGGCGTTTGCAAACATACAAGGCGTTTATGAACGCTCATAAACGCCTTGCAAGGTCAATTTAGATTAGTCAAAGCCCAAGCTACGCAAATAATGGCTAACCACACCCACAATCGCGGTTTCTGCTTCGGGCTGAAGATTGCCACTGGCATCAATTGGAATATAGCGACGGGCAGGAATTTTGGTTTTATGGCCACGCCCCGTGAGTCCGCCAAAGTGTTGAATCGCCGCGTAAGGCACGGTGCGCGATACGCCAACCCCTGCAAAGTCATTGCCTGAAAATGGCGTAATCGCATCAAACAACTTGCCACGTACCCGTAAAATGTTATCACTGCCGTAACCTAATGCCGCTCGCCGTGCTTTAGTCACAGGGCTTAATCCTGCCCAACTGGGGCGACCATTGGACTCAAAGTTTTTAACGGTTTGATTATAAAGCTCAGTAGCAATAACGGCAGGTAAGCCGTATAGATTAGCGTTTGCTTGAATTTGTCCCATGAATTTTTGTAATTCAGGCGCGGTCATTTTAATTTCAAACATGGCAATCTCGTTTAATCAGGGCTATAATTACGGCGTGAGATAGAAGCTAGGACAATTCGCTGCCTAGCGGCCTTGGTTAAGAGCTATGGCCTCAGTGGAAAGTGGCGTACCACCATCTCACTTAATCTTTTCATATCGCTGCCTATTTGTTGTTTGTATTGTTTGAACTAATCCAATCGTCTTAATTCTATTCTCAATCACAGCTGCTCGTTGACCACCTTCTAATCGCGTTTTTTCTTCATAGCCAATAGTTATCACTACACGGGCAGAACTCCCATTCCCCATGTCATATAAATAAATCACCGCAGGGTCTTCAACATCTAAATAGATAGCTGTTGGATTAGCCAATCCTTTTGGCAAAGCCCCAAGCCAATTTGTTGGCAACATTTGACCACTGTTAGCTTTATTATCCCTAATCCAATGCAGCATATTAGTATCTGTCGCAATTAAGGCAGCGGTAAGCGGTTCTTTCCATTTGAGTGGGTCAGTTTTTACTTTATTATTCAAAGCAACTAAAACATCACTATCCAAAACACCTGCAAGGTAACGTTCGCCAGTCGTAATAATAGGCGGTGCTTTGGCAGTTGGTGGCAACAACTTAATCGCATCAAGCTCTTTTTGTAATGCTGTTACACGCGCTGCAAATTGTTTTTCCATTTCGGGCAACAAAGTATTTTTCATATCGGCATAAAAGCGGGTGGCTAACGGTGCTTCCATTGCTTGTACTTTGGTTAGAACGGGCGCAAGGTACTCGGCAGGCGAACTATTAAAGCCCGCATCAGGCGCAAAAAAGTGCGTTTTACCATTCGTATCTTTAACATCAATCCCTGTTCGCTGTGCCACAACAGGTGCGCCAGTCGTTTTGTTTTTACCTACTTCTTCGTTAATGGTACGCAATTTATCAGCAGACGAATCAACCCTTAAATTATCTTTTTCAACTTCATAACCCGATACCCAAGTCCAGTTACAACGACACCTAAAGCCATTTTTAGGTTTACAGGTTTGCCATATCGGGTCATCAAATCTAAAAATACGGCCATTCATAGCGCGGTGAGTAGGGCGAGTTCTACCGTCTAAAATGGCAATGTACTTAACGTAGGGGTGGCTAATTTGTAGGGCTGGATTGCTCAGGTAATACTGCTCTTTAGCCGCCATATAAGCCGAGCCAATGTTAGTATCGTAAATTGTGCGTAAGCGATTCAAGCTACCCAATTGCACCACTTGGGCATTACCTGCCGCATCAACCACAACCTGTTTACCCCACCAGCCTTTTGTTTGGAGTGTCGGTGTAATGTCTTTGGCAAACTGCTCAAATGTCTTACCCTCTTTTAAAGCCTTAACTAATCCTTGATGAATGTCTTGTAACACGTCAACACGCGCCACTTTAGCCACAGTAAAAGCTCGAGCGTGAGCCGCGTCTAAAGTCTCGTGCCAGTCCCAGCCAATTTTATAACCCTTGCTTTCTAAGTATTGAATCGCCGCCTCTGGCTTCATGCCAAAGACTGCTTTAAGGTCTAAGCCGTTCATTGGCCTAGCTCCTCTTGAGCGGCCAAGCGTCCCCATACGTCAGCAACAAAAATCAGGTTGGTGAGCTTTTCTTGCAATTCGCCATCATCCATTGACGGGTAAGTGTCGGCCAAAATAGACAGCAACTCATTTTCATTTTTGGCTGACTTAACAGCCTCAATCACAGGCAACAGCAACGGCTCAACCACAGATTGCAACACATCATTGGGAATGTTATCTAACAACCCATACAAAGCACTGGCATTTTGTGTTGCCACGTCAAGTGGTTGTATTGATGTTATTTGGTTTAATGCCGCCGTCACGCTTTGACTTAAAGCTGCTTGATTCGGGTGGGCTTTGGGTGAGGGTGTCCGTTGCAAAATAGGCGTATCGGCTTTTTCAGGCATCGGAATACCTAATTTCTCATGCGCCCAATCCACACGGATCTGCATCCCGACATCAACCAGTTTTGGCAATGCCTCACTAAATAACTTAATATCTTCGGGTTCTTGCGTGTTAAAGACAAAACGAGGCGCACGGCTTGGGTCAAAGTTTGGTTTGTTAATACTTAATAATGGAATAACCAAACCGCGTGTTAAGGTACTGGCTAATTGACGCGCATCGGCAATTAACAAGTCATGGCGGACTTCGTTATGCACCTTACCTAATGCCTGTGTACCGTGACTACCTTCGCCGCTGGTGAGCGTACCGCCTAAAATCGCTTTACTGACTGACTTTTCGCACCATTCAATCATCGCCTTAAAGGGTTCGTGACTGCCTTGAGCTGCTTCTTCAAAGTCGATGGTCATGCCCTGTGGAATAATCCCTGCTGCCGCATGACCAATTTGCGTGACAGCACGAAGCAGGGTGGCTTTTTCGTCATTGGTTGCGCCACTGGGGTATTTACCCAAGCGCATCGGCAAGCCATAAATTTCTAAAAACTCGGCCAAGTCACGTACAGAATAGTTTTTGAATAAGTACGGCCACGCCAAAATGCGGTGTAAACCTGAACGGGTTAAATAACCACTTTTCGCCTTGTGCGTATGAACCAGCCAGCCCAAAGGCCATAGTTCTGCACCGTCCATAGAGCCGTCACGCAGGCGCAACTCGTTAAAATTATCGTGGGGTGTTTGAAACCAAGACTGTGGGCGATGGGTAAATTTGCAAGGCAGTTGCAAATTACCCACTAACTCCCATTCTATTTCGAGCGCAGAAAAGCCATGACCAATACCGTCCAGTAGGTCAAGCATCACGTCTTCAAAATCATCCAAATTTTCTAGCCATTCTTGCACATCAGCGGCCAAGGCTTTTTCGCTAGCCGTGGCGTTTTTTGGGGGTTCAATATGCCAAGGAATCGTCAGCATAGCGCGTTTACGTTTGCTCATTTCGGCGAAGATATGCGCGTCACGTTCCTCCATGTCCATAAACAAATAAGACTGCGCCATTAAATTGCCTTGTTCGGCATCGGTCAAAATAGCGTGGAGTTTTTGCGGGGTAATGCCACGGGCAGGGTGTTCGGCAAATTCACGGTGTAATGCCCAGACTTCGGCACTTTGTTGTTGTGCTAATGCGGTTTTGGCCTCACGTTTCTTTAACTTTTCGAGGTCTTTCTTTTTACCCATGTCACATACTCTACGTCAGTCTTAAAAAGATTCCGTAGAGTATGTGGGGCGTTTAGCGATTAAATAAGGAGGAAGGAATTCAACAAGCAACCACATCACCTATCCACACAACCCAAAAAAACAGCACAAAACAACTGGCTCGCCATTCGGTTTTTTGCATCGTTGGCAAGCCGTCAAGGTCAATGTATAAGGTTTTCCATCCTAGAAAAAACATCAATCACCAGCCGCCTTTGCCCATATAGCCGTAGTCGTCATCGCCCTTGTCACGTTCGCTCTTGGTAGGCGCAGCGGTAAACTCAAATGCCCCACCTTGCATAAAACTAGCGCGTATCGCCATTGCCAATGCCACAGCAAAATCGCCGTGACGTTTGCCTTTACCACCCACCGAGTCAAGGTCTTTTTGCCGACCTTTATCAATCTGAGGTACGCCGTTGACAATTTTAATGTGCATCAAATCATCTAAAATGTTTTGATGACGGGGTATTTCAAGGTTAAAGGCTTCAAACTCACCTTTGAGCTTAGGCATCCATTCGCCATACCAAGCGGCTGATAAATGTACTTGGTCAATAGCCTCTGTACCATATTTAAGAGCCGCAGCCTCGGCCAAATAACCACCGTTACCCGTCGCATCAAAAGCAGCCGCCGTAAATCGCGGTAAACGTGCCAAAATATAAAGCAGTACTTGACGCTGTTGGTCATAGGTGAGGTTGCGTAATTCAACCACAAACGGCACACGTTTTCGCAGGTGCTGGTTAATCGCTAACGGTACAAAGTCAGTTAAATCACCACGGCGGGCAAAGTCTTCACCTAATGTATGACGGTCATTTTTATTGAGCTTTTTGAGTTCGGGCAGAACCGTGTCTTTACACCATTGTTCTATTTCTTGTTGGCGTTTTTCTTCAGACCACGTAATAAAGCTATCATCGGCTTCATACTTCAATACAGGAATGGAATGGTCGGCCACCATTGCTGCTTCAACTAACGCACGAGGCAAATAATTACCGCCTGATTTTTTAGGCACACATCCGTATTCTTCGTCCGCACATTCTTTATTGGGTGCGTTTTTATACAGCTTGTCACGCCATGCTTGCTCGGCCTCTAGTGACCATTCTTGACCTGTCACGTAACAAATACGCTTATACAAGCCTTCGGCTATCGCATCATCTAAGGTAATACGGTGAACACTGTAGTCTTTGCGGCCTTCACGGGCATCCTGAATGTATTGATTAAAAGCGTTGTCCACGCCGTTATGCGTACTAATCAGCCGAACCTTATTACCCCACATCGTTAACGCCAAAGCGGCTTTTAACAGTTCTTCTAACGACTCATGAAACGCCGCTTCATCAATAACAACGTCACCTTGCAAACCACGCAAGTTAGACGGACGAGAGCTTAAAGCCTGAATCTTAAATCCGCTCTTGGGAAAGCGAATCATATACGCCAAAATCTCTTCTTTTTTAGCAGAGTCCCAAAAGGTCTGTTCGTAAACATCGGCTTCAGCTAACTGGTTAAATGCGCGGGCAAACAAGGCGCAAGCAGCAATGTATTCCAGAGCCATCTCTTGCTTAGAACCCACATAAAACGTATTACAGCCACCACGTTTACGCGGCTTGGCGGCGTTCATCACATTACGGCCAGCTTCCGCCCACGTCAAACCTGTTCGCCGTGATTTTTCGGCAATCATAATTTCGCTAGTATCTTCAAACCAGCGTTGTTGATAGCCCAAAAATACCGCGTCACCTGTGGGGATAGCCTCGCCAACCTCTTGTGGTACAACTACGCCATGAAGTTCCATCTCCACCGCTAAATCAATTTTACGCGGCTTATTAAGAGGTATCAGCTTGCTGTTATCTGCCATTATGCTTTACCTAACAAAATGCCACGAATCTTGTTTTCTAACTCTTCACTCATACCGTCTTGACCGCGCAGTTCTTCGGTCACGGCATTGGCCGCTTCTTCGGCATAGGCTTTGCGAATCGCTTGGCGTTCTTTAATAGATAGTGTGCGTGTTTGCATCACAGCGCGAGCCGCACGAGCCAAATCACCCACATCCTGAATGCTAGTCTTGTCGTCTTCGTGGGCGCGTAACGCCACGTTAGCGGCCAATGTAGTGACAGCCTGAGATAACAACGCACCTGCTTTATCGTCCACATCCTCGCCAAACTCAGAAACTAAAACTTGTGATGCGGCCTGAATCTCACGCATCCGACCTGCCATTTCATCAAATGACTGGCGATAGCGACCTAAGCTAGAGCGGCTTGGCGTTTTTTGGTCAGGAAACTGCTTCTTAATCGCGTCCAACATCTCATCAAGCGTGCGATTGTCTTCACGCATGAGCTTTTCTATAAACTGCCTTTGCTCAGGGTCTAGCTTACGAATGGATGATTTTAACATTAGCGTGGACTCGGGCGTTTAATGCCGTGAATTTTGGCCATGCCCGTGACAGCATCCGCGCCTCGGTTGGTTAACGTAGCAACCACTACTGAGCCTGCTTCTTGCAGTGTCACACAACCTTGCTCTTGCAACCAATTTAACTCGGTATGCACTTGGTCACGGCTCATAGGCAAGCCAAAACGCTCCATTGTGGTTGTCAGTAAGGAGCTATTCGATTGATAGCGGGGCATTTCGTGCAGCGACTTCAACAACACTAAACGCTGTTCTTCACGCACAAACTCAGAAAAGCTCATCACAACCTCTTTATTTCATTATTTATTGTGTAATAAATAGTCATTGACGCGGTTCACATCCACTTTTAAACGCTCCAGTTCACTGTGAATGCCTTTTAACTCGGCTCTAACCGCCTTAATATCCCCCATCATCTCGGCAATCGTTTGATGAGTAGGAATGTTTTTTACCCGCTCCTCAATCACCGTCACGCGGTGCTTAACTTCTTGCACTTCGGCATCTTTCGCCACACGTCTATTGCTAATAAAGGTGTATAACGCCAAGCCAAACATACAAATAAATTGCAGCACCTGAATGCCGACTTTTAATTCTTCGCTCATATCATCCCTGTTTTGTTGGGGTCTCTTGCTTAATAAAACGGCCAATCAATCCCAATACCGCCAATCCAATCGTGGCTTTATGTTGTACATCGGGAGGTAATGCGCCAATGATTTCTGGGGGGATAGGCGTAGTATTAACCGCAATAATGGCCGTTAGCGCAATGTTGCTAAACCAACGCCAGCCCTGTCTCCAGTTTGGTACTAATTTCATAAAAACCTCTAAAGACGAATCGTTTGTAAGCCAACACGCGTACCGTATTTATCAACCGTCAAAATTTGTTTACGCGCTTTAAGTTTGCTAAAACCCAAATGTACCCAACGTCCATACTCATAAATTAATTGGTCAAAAATCAGCGGAGAACTTGCAATAGCTTTGCAAATTTCTAAAGGCGAACCGTATTTTGGGCTAATAAAATCGGCAGCCAATCCTTTCATGTGTGCCGATTTTTCAGACCCTTTAACCGCACTATTAAGCAAAGGGCAGCGATAACCGCTAATCACAATAATGCTTTTATTGCCCAACAAAGCGCGTACTGCTTCCAGTTTAAGTGCGGTTTGTTCAAGGTTAGCAACCATATCAACGGGGGGCGTGTTATCTATGCCAAGACGTGCGGCAGACTCACTCACCATCAATTCGGCAAGGCTAAAATGCGGGGACAACATAATAATCTGAGACATGATTTACCCCTAAAAAAAGCGACCCGAAGGCCGCTATAAAGAGCCAAACAGCAAGGGTAGTGTGAGGGGTTAGCACTGGCTTAATAAGGAGGAAGGAATTCCCCAGCAATCATTATTTATATAGCGATGGTGTCCCATCTCCCTATGCGAGAGGGTTAGGGGGGAGGGAACTAAGCAAACAGCGATAACTGACTTTTATCAATCACAGGCTTACGGCGTGAGGCGATGGTTCTAATTTGTCGTTCGGTGAGTCCGTAGCAGAGAGCCAATTCCTGTCGTGACGCGCCTTCATTGAGCCGCCGTATAATTTCATCATTACGCATCTTTTTTAAAGCCGCTTGGCCAACGGGAATTTCTATGCGGTCACTGCCAAATTCTTTAGCCATTAACAGTAATTTTTCTAGCCCAATGGCTTGGGCTAAGTAGTGTTTGGCGTGGCAATGTTCGGGCGTGGGAATATAAACGCGAGTACCACCGCATACATTCATGAGTCTAAACGCGTCATGTTCGCCCAATAAGTCGCGTAGGCGATTAAAGCCGTCATTCATGTTGTACCTCTATCACGTTTGCCCAATGGTGTTATTTTGGGCAAGTGCGTTACAAGGCGCAAATCGAACAACGGACACAACAAGGACACAACGCGGCTAATCCGACAAAATAAATGTAAAAGTAGCGTATAAAAACTAGACAGCCCAATTAAGCAGTGGTTAAATTGCCATCAGAGACACAGATGACCCTAGCTACTTGATAGCAAGAGTCACAGATGACCTAAAAGCCCTTCGTGAAAACGAGGGGCTTTTTTTTAGCTCATAACAATAAATATATTACAAAAACGATATCCCGCTTTTATTACATGCCATAGCGAAAAGATGGAAAAAAACACTAACCCGTAAGCAGAGTAATTTAAAAAATCCCCTTTAATGAACAGCATAAAAATGCTATTCACAAGCAATATCAACAAAAAAGCACAGGTATAAAAAGTTTCTTTTAATATCCGTTGATAGTGGCCAGTTCTTCTCATATTTGCAACTAATTGTCTATCCATAACCGCCGTTAATAAAGTAACGGCAGTTATTAAAAAGCCAAGTAGTGTTCCAGATACGCCAGCCAACACTTTTGCAATTTCATATAACTGGCTCTCTGTTGGCATGGTGCAATAACCATAAAATAAAAACGTAATACCCCCCGAAACAAACGAGCTAAAAAGCACGTCTTTTATTTTAAGTGAAGTATCCATTTATAGCCTCTTGACAGTCAGCGCGTGCGGTATCAATTAATTGATACATTGATGCGGCTGGTAGGTATCGCCCATTAGTTTGAGATCGTTGTTTAGAAGACAATCTATCGGCCACCAAGTCTATCGGGTGCGAAAAACCTTCTTCTTCCACGTAAGCTCTTGCGGTCGTAGCCCCAGCTCTAAATGCATTATACAACGTCTGCTTAATATCTGCCGATAGGTGACCTTGTTTATCGCGTCGCAAGTCGACCCCCAAATGAATTTTCATAGAACTGCTGCCTGAGTTATCCATAATCCTCAACATATCTCTGCCGTAGTTATCATTGTTAAACAAATCAGGATTGGTTGGAATTGGCAAAGTAATATCTATGCCTTTAATCACAGTATTGCCGTTCATAAGCCGCTGGATAGCGTCTCTATTGATGATAGGGTTTATTTCAACCTTTGTCCCCCATAATTCGGTCAAGAATTTTGCTAGTCTGCTGGGGTGACTGCCATGACCATTTTTATGCCATGCTAATAAATTATTCTGTCGATAATATACAAAAAAATTTCTCTCAATCAGTCCTTGATTTTGTGCCAAAGCTAATTCAATAGCATCTTCACCAACAGCACCTATTTCGGGTAAGTCAGATACACGAAATTTTCTAAACTGCCCGCCCAAAGAGTTATTTATTGTTCTGTTTGTAAGCCCCCATAACTCTCTAGTCATACCGTCTACTGTATGGCTTGTTGGTATTCCCCCTTGAATCATTTGTACAAAGCCACTGGCAACATCTGGAATATTGGCTGTCGAAGTGACTAAAATTTGATAAAAGTCGATAGTATAATCTGTCATCATTTTTTCCTTATTACAAATCACAATGCAAAAAAGCCCTTCATGAAAACGAGGGGTTTTTTATTTGGTGAGTATTATTCAATTTTGAAAGTTGTCTCATGTCCTTGTTTTCTTGTTTCCATTGTTGCTCCGCTTGGTAATGACACATTTGTTTTAGTACTCATATTTTTAAAAATTATGTCACCGTGTTCAAAACGGTAAGGCCAGCGAAGAACAACTTGCATAGAGTCCATATCAATACTACTTGAGTAAGTTAAAGTGGCCGAATAGCAACGCCAGTCTTGACTATTCTTATGCCAAAGATTTTCGGCTATCAAAGTTCCATCGGTGTTGGTGATTGTCTGCCGCAATGTGTTTTCTGCAATAAATTCTTGATTTTCTGTAAATTGGCTACGGCCATTAACCAACTCACTATAAAAAGCGTTTGGACTAGCCCATGACCCAACTAATGACCCTTTAAATTGGGTATGTTTTGGTTGAGTAACAACTGGTTTATTATTTATATTTTCTGTTTTTTCAGGCTCTTTACTACAAGCCGCCAAAATCAAAACCAATAACATCATTAAGAAACGCATCATCCTTACTCCTTGTTAATCATCATTAGCCGCCATTGGCGGACTTCTTAGAGGTGTCCGCATACGCGAACGCACTGGCCGTAGTTTCTACTGCCTTTTTGCCCGCTTCATTAGAGTTACGATAATTATCCAATAAGGCTTCTTCTTTAGGATTGATTGGCGCACTAATTGACGCACCGCGTTGGCCAGTTAAAAGATAAACGATATCCACCCCTATTACTGCAATTTTTCCAAGATACACGGCATCGGGTGAACGCTCACCTTTTTCATAATTGAATTGAGCCAGTTTTTTAACCCCACCTATTTCCCCAAAATCTGCTTGGTTATAGCCAAGCCGCTCCCTTTCTTCGCGTAAACGTTCGCAAAAATTACTCAATTGAATTACTCCAGTCTATTTACAGTTATTCATTTGAATACTATACTAGCCTCATGGCCGCACTAATGCGCCCATTCCTGTACTACAAAGAGGCGAATCATGGCAACCACCCACACCTGCAAAAAAGCCCTCACCGTGCAAGAGCTTAAAGCCAAGTTCTTGCGCGAAGGCAAAACCCTCAAACAATGGGCGTTAGACAACGGCTACCCATACAACACCGTTTGCAAAGTCGTTGGCGGCACACGCAAAGGCATTTATGGCGTTGGCCACGAAATCGCCGTAAGGCTAGGCATTAAAGAAGGCACGGTCGAAGTCAACGACCGCCCAAAAGTCGCCTAACAAACGGCTGTAACTGTACCACTAAATAACAAAAACGGTAAACCATCATGCCAACACCCAATACCAAAATAACCAACACAAGCGGCGAACAAATCATTGCCATGCTTAAAGCCAAAGGCACAGATTGGCGCGCCATTGCTTATCACCATCATTTTAAAGATGACGATGTACTAGCCGTGATTAACGGCGAACAAATGTATCCCAACATTGCCCGCATTGTTGCTGCGGCCATTGGTGCAACCAAAGAAATGTTATGGCCAAGTATCTACTGTGCAACGCCAGCCGCCAACTTGCCCAATACCTCCATTTTTGTATTACGGGTGCAACTAGCATGAGCAACGCCGCCACACGCGCCTGTCGCGTACTCAAAGCCCTGCGTGGTCACTCCCTCAACGGCGTGTCCAATAGTCAATTAGCAGCCACTTTGCAAGAAAGCCCCACCAACATCACCCGTGCTTTGCAAGACCTCATTGCCGAAGACTTGGTGGTTAAGTTGGATAACGGCAACTTTGCTCACGGTAGCCAAACCGAGCAAATGGCACTGGCTCACTTGCATTCACTCGACCAAGCCGAACAGCGCGTTAAAGAACTCAAACGCCGAGCCGCCGTTCACCTCAACTAATTCCCTCCCTTTATTAAGGGGAGGGCTAGGGTGGGGTTTTATTTTAAAAAGGTACTTATCATGTCCAAACAAAAAATCGTAGAACAACAAACTGACTGGGTAGCAGACCCACAAAACGCCTTACTTGCTTTAGACAAACAAGCCAACGCCAACATTCAAGCCTTAGCCTTGCAGTTGGGTTATGACGGCAGTTTAACCGTAGGCGCGTTAGAAGACGAAATCCGTTTTTATCAACGCCGCACCGTAGAAGCCTGTTTAGAGTTAGGCAAGCGTTTATTGTTATTAAAAGAAATAACTCCGCATGGAGAGTTTTCTCAGCGCATTGAATTACTAGGCATCAACGAAAGAATGGGTAGACGCTTTATGTCTGCCACGCTCAAATTCGCCAAAACGGACTCAAAGTCCGTTTTGAAGGCGGCAGGCAATCAAACGAAGCTACTTGAACTAATTGCTTTAGACGATGAAGAAATCACAGAACTCACTGAAGGCGGTAGCGCACGAGGCATCACCTTAGACAGCATTAGCACCATGTCAGTCACAGAATTGCGTAAAGCCTTGCGTGATGCCAAAGCCGACACCCAAGCCAAAGACGAATTATTGGCCAAAAAGAATGAAAAAATAGACCAACTGGATGCCGAACTCACCAAGCGCACTCAGCTTACGCCCGATGCCCGCCTATTGGAACGCCAAGAACAAGAACGTACCGCACTAGACACCTTATACGAAAGCAGCCGTAGCGTCTTATTAGCCGTGCAGCAGTTTTATTGTGCCGTCAACGACCTTAATCAATTTGCAGCGGCTGACATCAAAATTGACGACCAAATCAATCAAACGGTTCATTACGTTTATCAGCAAATCGCTCAAATAAGTGTAGAGCAAGGCATTGAAGTCAGCTTTGAGAATGTCGTCAATCCGCCGTGGGTGCAAGCAGTCGTGGCAGAGGACAACTAACCATGAATCCCATCGACCTAGCCGAAATAGATTACTTGCGTAGCACAGCACAAAAACTCCGTGAAGCGCGACACGGCCAAAAAGGGTCGGTGGTTGACGCTGCCTGTCAGTTTTTATGTGTTAGCAAAGCCGAACTGTACCGCCGTTTAGAAACAGTCGGCTATACCAGCGAGCGCAAAACGCGCTCCGACAAAGGCAAATCGTCCATTAGTGCCGAAGTGGCCAAAGAAATAGGCGGCTTACTCATGACTTCAAAGCGCGGCAACGACAAACAATTGGCCAGCATTAAAGGAGTCAATCAACTGTTACGTGACAACGGCGTAAATCTCAACGTCAGCGACACCACCGTTGCACGGGCGTTAAAACGTCATCATTTTCACCCCGAACAACTGAGCGTTCCCAGCGCACACATTCGCCAACGTAGCTTACACCCCAATCATGTTTGGCAAATTGATGCCTCTGTTTGCGTACTTTTTTACCTGCCTAAAGGCGGAGTACGCATCATGGAAGAAAAAGAATTCTACAAAAACAAGCCCGACAACTTTGACAAAATCGCCCGCGAGCGTGTCATTCGCTACGTCATCACTGACCACTACAGCGGATGGCTGTATGTTGAATATGTTGGCGGCTCAGAAGATAGCAACAACCTCATTCATTGCTTTTTAAACGCCATACAACACCGTAACCGTCAAGAACCCATGCACGGTGTCCCACACATATTAATGATGGACAAAGGCAGTGCCAACCTAAGCGGCTATTTTCTAAATCTGCTTGACCGTTTACAGGTGCAGCACATCGAACACGCCGCAGGCAACCCACGTGCCAAAGGCCAAGTCGAATGCGCCCAAAACATTGTCGAACGCTCCTTTGAATCGTTACTAAAAATAGGAAAAATGGCCGAGATTAGCAGCATAAATGAATTAAACGAACACGCCGCAAAATGGCGAGCTGCCTTTAATCAAGCCTCTGTACATACTCGCACCAAACAAACGCGCAACCAAGTATGGATGACCATTAAATCAGAGCAATTACGCATTGCACCACCCATTGAGTTATGCCGCGAATTGGTCACTACTGTACCTAAAAAAGCCACTGTGCGTGGCGACTTAACCGTCACACACACTGTCAAAGGTTTTGGCAATCAAAGCTATGACGTGCGCCATATTCCTAATGCCTTTGTCAAAGCACAGCTAGACATTGTGGTTAACCCCTATCGTGCGCCTGACATAGATATTTTAGCCACAGACGAGCAGGGCAACCCCGTCACCTACACCGTATCGCCACAAAAATTAGACGCAGTAAGCCGCTTACCGATCGAAGCCCCGATTATTGGCCAGCGCATGGAATCTGTACCCGATGGTGTAGCCGACAGCAACCGCAAAGCCATCGCCAAAGCAGCCTACGGCGTAGAAACAGAAGCTGAAGTATCAAACGCGCTCAAAAAGCGTCAAGGCGCATACAGTCACTTAGACCCAATGGCAACGATAAACGCCGTCTATATCCCAGACCATTTACCCCGCGCTGGAGAGCAGCTTGTCACCGAACAAAACAAACGAGAGCTTGCACCGCTCAACCACGTAGAGGCCGCAAAACAAATTAAAGGTTTATTAGAAGCCCAAGGATTTGCCGAATTATGGACAGCACACAGCTACCAATACCTTGTCAAAACGTACCCACAAAATGTACCCGTTGATGCCGTGACAATCGTCGCACAAACCCTCATCGACAACCAAAACACCACCACAAACGTCACGTTTTTACGTGCCATAAACCAATAAATTAGAGCAAAAAAATGAGCTTAAAAACACTTTTAGAACAGCATCAAATCAGGCAACGCGCCGTAGCCACCGCGCTCGGCGTGAGTCCCGCAACGGTCAACAACATCATCAAAGACCAATGGCCAAAAACGCCTAGCAAAAGTGAATTGGTCAACAAATTAACCACGTTTCTCGTGAGCAAAGGCATCGCCAAAACCAGCCTTGACTCATTTTTCACCCAAGCCAAACCAGCACCCACACAGGAAGAAGAAGCCATGCTATTACGCAAGCAAACGCTCACCCCACAAGCCAAACGTCACTTTGGCCTAACCAGCAACCCATTCACCGCCGACATTCAAAGCGTTGATGAGCTTTACACCTCGCCCGATGTTAATTATGTGCGTATGGCCATGTATAACGCCGCAAAACAAGGCGGATTCATTGCCGTTTGTGGCGAAAGCGGCGCGGGCAAAAGCACCTTACGCCGCGAATTGATAGACCGCATCCAACGCGAACGTCACTCCATCATCACCATAGAACCCTACGTCTTAGCTGCCGAAGACACCGACACCAAAGGCAAAACACTCAAAGCGGTTCACATTGCCGAAGCCATTTTACACGCGGTTGCCCCGTTGGAGCGGCCAAAAGTATCACCCGAAGGCCGTTTCCGCCAGATTCACAAACTACTCAAAGACTCCAGCCGCTCAGGCAATCAACACGTTTTAATTATTGAAGAAGCCCATAGTCTCCCGTTGGCCACACTCAAACACCTAAAACGATTTTTTGAGTTAGAAGACGGCTATAAAAAACTATTGGCCATCATCTTAATTGGTCAAAACGAACTCGCCCTCAAACTCTCCGAGCAAAACCAAGAAGTGCGCGAAGTTGTACAACGCTGTGAAATCGTCACCCTTGACCCCTTAACCTCCACGGGCTTAACCGATTATCTAAACCATCGCATCAAACCCTATGGCCGTAAATTACCCGACATCCTTGATGAAACGGGCATCATGGCCATCACGCAACGCCTAACTGCATCGGCAGGACGTAAAAGCCAACAAAGCCGCTCCTTATTATACCCATTAGCCGTAGGCAACTTATTAACAGGCGCACTTAACTCCGCAGCCGAGTTAGGTATTCCTGTTGTCACCGCCGATGTGGTTGCAGGGGTGTAATCATGAGTGATTTTGCCGATGTCGCCAGTGACATTACCGAACATCAAATTGCGGTTTGTTTAGCCAATCATCGTGCCAAGCAAGCCATCAAAAGCAGCACTGAATGTGAAGATTGTGGTGTGGTGATTCCAGCCGCAAGACTTGCGTTAGTTAATACAACACGCTGCGTTGATTGCCAAACCATCATTGAGGCCAAAAATCGCCTTGTAAGAGGGACGTAATCATGTGCTTCTCAAACGAACCGATGTTATCGGCGGAAGAATACCGCCGCGCAATAGAAGTTATCGGCATTCTCAACGGTCGGGGGGTACGGGTAATTAGCGTGATGTTTTCAGCAGGTTGTGATTTTGACGTATTAGTTGCCGCCGACAGCGCAGTAGAAACACTGCCTAACGCTGTTTGTTTCGCCATCATTCGTCAACAAGAGGTATGGCAAACAAACGTGTGGGGTGTGCGAGTACGTTGGTTTAAGCCTGTGACATCAAAAGATTGGGTTAACCAACCACAACAGCAGCTTGAAACAATCCCTCAACATTGCCAAGCCCCATTACCCGACCGAGGTGTTTGGGCGCGGTTATGGCAGTTTTTAGGAGTTGGCCATGCAAATTAAATGTCCTGCTTGTGGCGCGGTCGCCAGTCTTGACCTCTTGCTTGCTGCCGAAGACGGCGCAAGCGAAGTACTCAAAATCGCTGGAGAAATGCAGCCCGAGCTATGGCGTTTAATGGTGCAATATGTGGCCTTGTTTCGCCCACAAAAAACAAAACTCAGCTTTAGCCGTATGGCCAGTTTGTTGGGCGAGCTACACCCCATGATTAAGAATGCCACTTTTGAACGAGGCGGCAAACAATTTCATGCGCCGCTTAACTACTGGTTGGCAGCCATTGAACAAATGCTTGCCCAACGTGACCGCCTCACTTTGCCGCTCAAAACACACGGCTATTTGTTTGAAATCATGATGAGCATTGATGCTAAAGCCATCAAAGACATCGAAAAAACGGTCACTGAGCGCAGTCGAAGCACACCACCAGAGCAAACGCCACAACCCGAAGCGACCCCGCGTAAAGACCCACCCAGTCGCTACATAGAGCCGCCAAAAGATGCGATGAGCAAAGAGGAAGGTATAAAAGCCCTCCAAGACATCAGAAAAACACTCGGGGTCAAATTACCCCCACGCATGACTCAAACGGAGGACACAGACCAACAAACCCAACAAGCTAAAGCCGAAATGCAACGCCTATTAGAGCAAGAACAAGCCCAACGTCACCAACGACTAAACCATGAGAGTTAAACCATGAGCGAAATCAACCTAACCGACTACAAACGCAATGCCAAAGGCGCGTTAATTCCCTTAGCTACTATCAAAGAAATCGACCTATTGCGCGATGACGTAGTCTGTCAAATCGTGCAAAAAGCTCTGTTAATGAATGGCGAATTAAAAGCCCTTAAACAAGACTTATTTAACGACATCACCGCTTTTGTTGACTTATCAGCCGAAAAATACGACACCAAACTTGGTGGAGTCAAAGGCAACACCACCTTAGTCTCCTTTGATGGTCGCTTTAAAGTGCAGCTTGCCAACCACGACAACCTTGTCTTTGACGAACGCCTACAGGCTGCAAAATCACTCATTGATGAATGTTTACGCGAATGGACAGCCGACAGTCGCCCAGAAATTAAAGCCCTTATCGATAACGCTTTTGCAGTAGATAAAGAAGGCAAAATCTCTATTGGTCGTGTGTTTAACCTACGCAGCCTCAAAATTGAAGACGCGAAATGGTTACGCGCCATGAATGCCATTAGCGAGGCTGTCACCATTGTTGGCAGCAAAAGCTATATCCGTATTTATGAGCGCAACGAAAAAACGCAAAAATACGAAGTCATTAGTTTAGATATCGCAGGGGTGTAACGTGAAAGCAGCCCTTGAGCATCTCAATTGGCTGATTGATAACGGTGTCGAATTCCCCGATGCCGCTTATCGTACAGCCACTCTATTTAAAATTAACCAACAAGAGCTAGAGCAAGAATATGACCGCCAATATTCAAATATAAATTAAGCGAAACATCGCCAGTCAATGGCGGTGTCTATCTAGCGTAGCGGCTAGGTACTGACGAGCAGCTAATTAAAGGTCTTAACTATGAATAAAAACTTTATGACGATTGAGCATTGTCTTAGCCAGTGTGAGCAGCAATCTAGTGATTCTTTAGTTTCAGAACATAGTCAGCTCATGGCTAACTGCGCTATTTATTTAAATGAACTGCTTGCATTAAAAAAACAAGAGCCAACTTGTTATACATATCAAGAGGAGTTGATTTTTGCAAAAAAAAACGAAGATAAGGAATCTGGTGGTTTTTGGATTGGTAAACCTACATATCCTTATAGGGTTGTGTATTTGTATGCAATGCCAGTTCCCTCTGACAAGGGGGTCGTTAAATTGAGTTCATGCGGTTATACGGATGATGGGAATTGGCGATTAGTACCTGTCAAGCCAACTTTAGAAATGACCGAAGGCTTGTTTTTTAACGAGCATCATCTTTTTCGTAGACTTTACGAGCATGGCATTAAAAATGCCCCAAATAAGTCTTTATAGGCTAGGAACTCAAGTAATGACAACAATAGCAAAAGACTCCAAACCACGTTTAATCCAACTGATTCATGTTGCCAAAGGACAGCTTGGCATGGACGATGACACTTACCGCAATATGCTCAAGCAACTCACTCAAAAAGACAGCACCAAGCAATTAACCGTACCCCAGCTAAACCGAGTTATTGCTCATTTACAAGGTCTAGGCTTCAAAATTCAGTCTAAAGCTAACCCCAAACAGGTCGCTGCAAAAGACCCACAATCGCAAAAAATCCGCGCTCTATGGCGTAATTTGCATGAGATTGGTCAAGTCAATGACCCCTCCGAAGCCGCCTTATCAAAATATGTTAAACGCATAACAAGCATAGAATCACTCGCTTGGTTAAACACCGAACAAGCAAGCCAAGTCATCGAAACACTCAAAAAATGGTTGTCACGAGTCGAAACCAAACAAACTGCATAAAAAAAGGGGCAATTTAAGCCCCTTAATTTTTGTAACGCCTTTACAGTTTTTTATCCCACATTATCCCGCCTAGTCCCGTTTTATCCCATTTATCTCTTGATTCTTATTTAATTATCTAGTCTTAGTTCATTAACATCAATAAGCTGTTTATTGCCGTACAAGCCAAAGACGCACTTGAGCAAAGTAATTTAGAAGGTGATATTCACACCTTAATTCACAGGGCTGATAACAGCTACAAGCGAGCTATTATTGCGGTTATCTCGCAACCATACCCCCTGATGGTTTCTGCCAGTGTTGCCGCCATTCACGATAGCGCACAGGTCACTCAACAAATTAAAGACACCTTATTAGCCATTTATGGAATAGGGCAAATTAAAGTATCACAAGGACTTAAAAGCAACTTTAACCGCCAAGAGATTTATCAAACCCTTAAAAAAGCGATTCCTGCTTTTCAGGATTCAATCAGCGATTTTAGTGTGATCGTTGATACGGATTTATTGCCAGACCCGATATTGCCTGAGCATTACTTTTACTTGCACCCGACAACTCACTTTACCGTGGCAGTCACTCAATTAAGTGATGCAGGGGGCGGACTATGGAATTAACGCCATTAGCTCCTTTACAGGCGAGCATAGACTACTGGGACGAAATAGATGAAAGCAGTATTGAAAATCAATTAAAGCAGTTATTTATTGCCTTGTTTCAGCAGTACCTACGCACCAAGTTTAGGCGCATTGACCATTACGGCTATCCCCATTTACTTGATGAGTTTGACTTTGAAGCAGTACAACGGTTTATCAAATTAGACGGACTCAGCCTATTAAATCGTGAAACTGATAATCAGCCGTATATGCGTGAAGTGTTTAGGGCATGGCGTGGCCAACATCAACGAAGAGGCTTAGGCTTTTTAGCGTTTTATTTACAGATGCTTTGGCCTAATGCGTGGGAGATTAAACAATACTGGCATAGCGTTACCACGGCTGTTAATTACCCAGCTAACATTACAGAGGATGAAACATACAATAGCTTTTTAACCAGTCGTGTCTCGGTCACGCTTGATCCTGACCAGATTACTAGCCCAAATGAAGTCGTTAAAATGATTCCTGCGTTAAAAAGGGTGGTACCTGCGCGTATTGTTTTAAATGTGGCTATTGGTCTTGGTGTAGAGACTATGGGAATACAAATGGGCATGGCTTTTACACCTACCGTTTGTTTGACGTTTGAAGATAGTGCATTGTTGTAACCCTCACTAATTGGCCAACAAACCACACCTGATAATAGACATAACTCAACCTGTTAAGAGATTTTGTTATGTCTGTATCACCCGCCGATTTACTGGCCAAGAACTACAAAACCGCACAAGCCTTGGGACAAAAAGAAGTCCAATGCGATGCGTATTTTGAAATCGAAGGCTATGAAGAGCTAAAGTTTTTAGCCAAAACCTTTCCTCGCCCTGTACTAGCCAGTGCGGGTGTTATTGAATCCTACTTACCCAATGGGATTAAAACAGGCCAGCCGCAACAATTACTCACCCTGCAAAGCCATGAAGTGAGCTTTTATGTGACTAAAGGCGGTGCGGTCGAAAAAGCCTTAAATGCCTTAAACAATAGTGGCGGTATTTTTCAAGCCACCGTTCACTTGGGGCAAGTCGATAACCCCTATGCAAGCTATCCATTGCAAGACTGTTTTATTGCCGAAATCTCGCCCCTTGACCAAGATACTGAAGGTGTAGGCCAACACGTCATGATGAGTGGCACACTTTACTATCATTATTTTGGTGAGCGTCAGGAGTCTTAATCCATGACAGTCGCCGTATTAGTCACTGAGTTTATGGCCTCCCGATTAACGGGCGGCTTGGTCTTGACCGATGTCGAAGTGACTACGGCGATGGTCAAGGCAGTACGCTTTTTTGCAGGTTATGCGGTGTTGGCACATTTTGCCAATCAGCCTACGCCGATGACACCAACCATCACGCAAATTGACAGCACCGTGGCATTAACGCCCAGTGAATGGGCCATCATTCAACCGTTGTTTAATGCCTATGTTGACCATGAAAATGCGTTACGTTTAGAAGCGTCCCGTGGTATGGGTTTAGATGTATTTGGCCGTTCGGTGAGTGAATTGGCGAGTGAAATAAAACAACTTGAGATGGATTTACCGCGCAAGGCGTTTTATCAGTCTATTGTGAGTGTGGGTAATTTAGATATTTATGAGAATCCAGCTTAATAACGATGTCATACTGCCAATGAGTTATTTATTGTCGGCGGTATTGCGTACCGATTTAGTGCCTGTACCTGTCTCATTAGAGCTTGAGGTACGGCATGATGACGCGCTGGAAAAGCAATTGGCCGAAGGTCAAAAGATTTACGTCACAGGTAAAGCCATTGAATTGCAAATCATCAAATCTCAAATCAAAAAAAGCCCACAAATACCCAATCGCGGCATGATTCAAATTACGGCAGTTTTAGCCTCTTGTGTGTCCATTGGTTACAGGCGGCAAAAAGCAGTCATTCTTAAAAGTAATTCTTTAGGTGCAATCTATAAAGCCTGTGGTGCAAAGGTCAACATTAAAAGTGATTTTACCGTGCCATTGTTTGTGTCGTTTTTAGGGCAAGTGCCGTCTGAAATGATTGCTAAGGTCTTGCAAGAAGAGGCCGCCGTGGTGCGTTTAAGTGGCAAGCAATTGGATTGTGTACGTCTGGCTGATTTAATGAAGCAGCCCCCCAAATTGAGCCTTCCTCAAGGCTTTGGTGAACAGATTGAAAGCGGATTTTTAGAGCGGCATTTAGTGCCTAGCTTTTATTCAACAAGTAGTAATCGAGCAGTCATTAAAGGCAATACCAAAAAAGTACGCGCTATGCAGTACACGCCACGGCATAGCGAACGCGCCGCCAATAATATGACTTCGGCACTGATTACCAAGCAAGTGCTTAATTTAAGCTATGACGAAAATTACCAAGCAGGGGACGTGTTTAATATCGGTAATACCTCAATGGCTATTGTGACAGCCGCACACGTTTATGAAGCAGAAAACGAGGGAGAGGGTGGCAATCAATACACGCGCCTATGGCTAGGGGAGCTAGAAACATGATGATGTTTAAGTATCCTGCCGTGGTGATGAGTTATGACGGCATTACTCGATTAGCAAAGGTCAAACTTGAACCGTTAGATGATGGTGCAGATACCGTACTTGATGCGGAGTTACTTTATCCTTTGGGTGACAAGTCCAATACTGCGATTGAAGTTTTAGCCAATGATGCTGTTTGGGTAGAGTTTGAGGCAGGCGACCCACGTTACCCAATTATTGTCGGTTATCGTAATAAACGCGAAAGTAACGATGATTCAACAAGGCGTTATCATCATCATGGCAGTTTTGAATTAAAAGCCGATGAAGAATTTCTCATTGAGGCAGGCCAAAAAATCACACTTAAAGTGGCAGGGTCATTGTTAGAAATGGATGGGGATATGATTAAAATGACCACGCCATTAACCACATTTGAAACAAGTCTTGCCACCTTTAGCCAGTTAGTAAATGTCTTGGGGTTGTTGTCAGCCAATAGTGGTATAGCGGCTGTTGGTGTAGGTGGTGGAGTAGGTGCTACTATTCAGGGCGGAGTTGAAGTAACGAATGGGGATGTAAACGCAGACAGCATTAGTTTAAAAGGTCATGGTCATCAATACACCGACAATGGTAATAATATGGTGACGGCGCAAGCTAAAATCATCTAGTTAGTGATGGCTCCATTTCCACGAAAAAGGATTGTAGTAAATGACTGTAAAAAAACTGTATTTTTTTGATAGAAATGTCATGTCACTTGTTAAAGATAGTAATTTAAAGAATCCACAAAATAAGTCTGACAAGTTGAATATGCTGGCTTTAATGAGGTCTAAAGATAAAAGTAATAGTGTTTTTAGTCCTTTGTTATCCGTCATGGAAGGACAACTTGGGAGAGAGGAAACTCAAGACGAATTACAAGAAAATTTACAAAAGGAACTAAAAGAAATAGAACTATTTTTCAAGTATGCTTCACATGATCTTAAAGCTATTTTTAAGCAGGATTACTCACAATTAACTCTTGATATGAAGGAGTTAAGATTTAGTACCTATAATGATTTTTTGGATAGCATTTACCCTAAAATATATCAACCAACTGCAAAACGGCTCAAAGATTCGATTAAGAATGAAATAATTAGTGAAGCAAAGAGCAGGCATATTTCGTTAGGCCATCCTGTGGTGATCTGTTGTCTTGCCATATTGTATGGATCGGGTATAGCGAGAAAAGTATTAAAGCCTAAGCGATTAAATTCTGACATTTATAATGGCTTAAGTGATTTAATGATGATAAATCGACTGTATTATCTTTATAGACAGCTATACAGTACCCCCTCAAATAACATGATAAGAATAAAATTTTTGACTTTAGATAAAAATCTTGAAGCCTTAGTTAATAGTTTGACTTTTCATCATTCAACGGCCTTTTTAGCCAAAGGTAATGAAAATTATACTATGGGCTATGACCAGAGTTTGTTTCCAGATTTATCTAAAGATGAAGTAGTAAAGCTGTTTGAGTTATTAAAGAATTCATAACTAATCACAAGCGGAAAACAAAAGAGCCTTATCAGGACATAGGTTACATCCGTAACCCTCACCAATTCTCCCATTCTCAGCAAGCGACAATACCCCTAAGTCTTAACTTATGTGTATTGTCGCCATGCCTTCTAAAAACATTCCACTACAAGCCAGTATTCCCAAACCAACATGGAAAGAACGGGCTAAACATTTTTTTATTGGCAAAGAAGATACGCCCGAAGTAGGCGCATTAGCCAACATTGACCTCATGGATGTTGAGCCTGTTTCTACGTCTATTTTGTTAGGTGGCAATAGCGAGGCAAGAAGCCGCCAACAGATTTACGCCAAGTACCAACAAATGCTGCAAAACTCATTTATCAATGCAGGATTGCGCTTACACGTTACGGCTGCATTAGGAGGCCATGAAAGCAAAGGGGACGTGATTTTTATTGAATGTACACCCGAAGCCGAAAAAGACCCCAAGAAAAAGAAAATTGTTGAAGAGCTTAATCACGACTTAAAAGACTTACTTAATAAAAACATCTACACATTAGCCTTTAATGCTATCGCTTGGGGTGATAGTTACGCCCGTATTTACGCACAAGATAAAGTCGGTGTCACAGACATCTTGTGTGATGAAATGCTTTTACCCCCTTTGGTACAGCCATTTGAACAAGGTAGTCGAACAGTAGGTTTTGTTGTTGGTACAGCCACCAATTCCAGTGGCGTTAAATTATCTACGTTGCAAATGGTTCGGGTAAAAATGCCGAGAACCATTTACACACCACAAGCACGGGTAATGCAAAAAGCCTTTAAAACGGCCATTTTAGAAGATGATGCGGCCAACTTACCTTATTTGCCGTCATTGGTCGGCGGTAGCTTTTTAGAGGGCATAGAAGAACCCTATAACCATCTGATTATGTCTATCTCAGGCATGGTGGGCCAACGGATTCAAGACGGGATTGATGAAGCGTTATTGACAGTCAATATGACTGATATGACCTATGAGCAGCAAAAAGCCACAATGGAAAATCTTCGACAAATGTTTGAAGAAAGTGCGGCTCAAACAGCAAAAGCCGTGAAAGAAGGTCGTTCATTGTTAGGGCGATTACGCCGTTTTATCCCTGTCTGGAGTGAGAAACAGCTTGTGCAATTACAGGGTGGCACAGGGTCACAGCGTACAGGCAGTATCAGCATAGAAGATGTCATGTTTCATGCCAAGCAGCTTTCGGGCGGATTAGGTATGGACTTGGCCATGCTTGGCTTTGCCGATTTGTTGTCAGGTGGACTAGGCGAAGGTGGTTTTTTTAGAGTGTCGGCACAAGTAGCAGAACGCTCACGCATGATTCGTAATGCCGTGACACAAGCCGTAAATGACTTGATTGATATTCACCTTTATAAAAAAAGTAATCTTGCTTTTAATGACCAAGATAGGCCCTGGGCTATCAATTTTTACTCAGGGATTAGCGCACAGCAAAAAGAAACGAATGACACAAGATTAGCCATGATGAATACAGGCGGTATTCTGATTCAAACCTTGGCGCAATTAAAAGATATAGGACTGCCATCGGAGGTTATTAAACACCTGCTATCGACTCAACTGATGCTTGATGAAAACTCGGCTGATTTAGTGGCCAAGGGCTTGGATAAAGCTAAGTCACAAGCCGATGCAGCAGGAGGCGATAATGGGGGTTTTTGATACCGTTAAAGTCAAAATTGCACAAGGTACGGGCGGATTAGCTAATGGTAATGCTGTTTTAGGCAAAGCCGATGCCGTTGGCTTAGGTGCGGTCAAGTCGGGTGTCAATACTGTCTTAAATAACAATGCCGTTGAGGTAGGCATTGGCGCATTGAATCAAGCGACAAACCTGTACCAAAACGTGACGGGCTTAATTGGTGCAGCCAAGAGCTTTTTGGCAGACCCTTATCAGGTTGTGCCTAATCCCTTGCTTGGTGGATACAGCCGCAAAGAAACGCAAAAACTCGCTCAATTGGCGTTATCTAAAGCCTATGCCAAAAACAATCTTTTTCTCGTGCGCTTTTTTGATAAAAACTGGCCTAATCGTACCCCTAAAGGCAGTGTCAGTAATTTTGAAAATGGCGACCAAACAACGGATTCACTGATTGATTTATTGGCGATGGGTGTCAGTTTTAATCCCATTGCCATTACAGGCGATGCAGTTAAATTAGGCATGTTGCAGGGGGACAGCATCCAACAGTCAGAGCGCGTTGAAGTTCGCATGACGTTTTTTGATTTTAGCAATGGAGCCATGAAACGCTTTTTGTCAGCTAAAAAAGGACAAATGATTAACCGCGATGGTACGGCTAATCCACCAAATGACTATGTATTTGAGATATTGATTATTCACTTAGACCAAACCATCGGTACAACCAAAGTGGGTAATAAGTTAATCGGCGTATTTGATGAAGATGCGCTGATTAGACAAAGCTATACCAAACATCGTTATTTAGTGCGCGTTTCTACTTTGGATATTGACCTCAATAAACGTGAGGACAGCCTACAAGAACTCCAAGTGACTTTTACCGAAGTTGACCCGTTTATGGCTACCCATTGGGGTCAAGATGGCAGCTAAGAAAAAGAGCCTGTTAGATGACCCTCGTTGGTGGGATTTTATTGAGAAATATGCCTACGACATAGGACGTTTTGCCGTTGAAGTATGCGGCATGAATGATATTGATAATAAGGCTCCCACTTGGCAACAATTTGACTTGTTCGATTTAGTCCAAGAAAACGGTTGTCGGGTGTCGGTATCGTCTGGTCATGGCACGGGCAAAACACGCAGCGCGGGCATTATCTCGCTTTGGCATTTGTGCTGTTACGTGAACAGTATCTTCATGTTTTCATCACCCACAATGGCACAACTACGTGAGGAAGTTTGGAAGGAGATAACGACTTGCCATAATTTTATGGCATCGGGTGAGTTTGCTTGGTTAGCGGAATACATCGAGGTCAAAGCCGAAAGCGTTTATATCAAAGGCCATAAAAAAACATGGTACATCATTGCCAAAACTGCACCCAAGGGTAAGCCTGAAAATATCGCAGGTAAGCATGGTGATTGGTACACCGTTTGGGTGGATGAAGCCTCTGGTGTGCCTGATGCTAACTTTGGGGTGATTGGCGGTGCATTAACCGATAAACGTAACCGCATGATTATCACCAGTCAGCCAACACGCGGGAATGGGTTCTTTTACGATACACATCACTCTTTAAGTAAGGCCCAAGGCGGCGTATGGGACAACTTGGTCTTTAACAGTGAAGAGTCGCCAATTGTCAGCCTAGAGTTTTTACTGGAGAAACTTGCCCAATATGGCGGTCGTGATAATCCAGAGTACCAAATCAAGGTTTTAGGTAAGTTCCCCGACCGTACTGATATTTACCTGAATAGCGAAGCGCAAGTTCAATGGCGCATGGGTAAAAAAGTCATTACGGACGATATGAATTATGGCTATCTCATTTGTGTGGATGTGGGTGCAGGTGAGTATCGAGACTATTCTGCCGTGATTGTGGTGCGTGTGAGTGGTTATGGCGATTATGGTGACAATGCAAGGCGTATTGAGTTAGTGGATGTGCCGTTGTTTAGTAATGGTCGTGATTTGCAGTTTTTAAGTGGTAAGGTGTTTGATGTTTATACCGAATATGAAAATGCCACAGTATTAGTCGATAGAGGGGGTATGGGTGTTTCGGTCTGCCAACAATTAGAGACTTTAGGTGTGCCTGTGACTCGTGTCAATTGGGGTAATCCTTGCTTTAATAACGAGTTGAAACAACGATTCTTTAATCAACGAGCGCAAGCCTTGGTGATGTTGTCTCGTGCAATTAAAGAAGAGCGTGTGGGATTCTTGGATCAGCGATACAGTAACCAATTATTAAAACAAGGTTCGCGGATACCTTATACCTTTGATGAAAAAGCACGTTATAAGATTATGGATAAAGCCACCATGCTAAGGGAGGGCATTAAGTCACCTGACCTGTGGGATGCGTTGAGCTTTGCTTTCTTAGAGGGAGCCTATTACACCTTGTCTGAAGAGGGGCGTAACAAAGTGGAAAGTAGTAAAAAAATTGATAAAGCCAATCTGAAAGCGAAATTAAAAGCCGCATTAGCGACTAAATCATAGCGTGTAACCCTGCCCAAAATAGCCCATTTAACGCGACATAATGCCATCAGACTTTTTTAGGATGGTGTTATGTCTATCATTATTTCTCCTGTCATTACCGATGTGGGTTTAGGCGTTTTTACTCCCTCAGCAACAGGGATTGAGTTTACTTTTACTCATGTGTCTGTTGGTACAGGTACAAGTATAGCAACCTCAGCCGTAACAGCCCTTGAAAACGAAATAGCACGGTTCCCGATTGCAGGGGGTGGCATTGTAACGGGCGGCCAAGCGGTATCTATTAACGCGCTTATCACTAATCATCTTAATGCTAACCCTCAAAATTATGTCATTACTGAAATCGGTTTTCATGGTTTAAATGCTACGGGCGATACCATCTTATTTGCTATACATCGTCAAAGTACAGCCATTATTGCCAAAGTATCGGGGGCTGATATAGCGTGTCCTTTTGTTTTTGGATTGGCAGCTTTACCTGCTGAAAACATGACGGTCATGATAGATGCAGATGCCAGCGCAATGTTGGCATTATTGGGACAACACGTTGCTGCTAATCATCCACATACTCAATACAAACGCACTTTAGATAATACCGAACGATTAAAAATAGCCGATGGTGTTGCGGCTGATGATGCGGTAAGCAAGGGACAGTTGGAGGCTGAGGCAACGACAAGAGCAGGAGTCGATTCGGCCTTAGCGGGACAAATTGCTCAAGAGGTTTTAGATCGACAAGCAGGTGATACTAGCGAAGCAACAGCAAGAGAAAACGGTGATTTAGCGTTAGCTATTGCGTTGGCTGCTGAAATTACCAATCGTGAAAATGCAGTCGCACAAGTAAATTTTGCTGTTTTTGATAATGAGGCAACATATAACACGATTGGTACGCATACGTTTACTGTGCCAGCCAACGTAAATCGTGTGATTGTTGAGTTACAGGCACCAGGGGGCGGCGGCGGACAAGGTGGAGGTAATGATGGAGGCGCAGAAATTGGTGGAGGCGGGGGTGCTGGTGCATCAGGACAATGGTTAAGTGTGCTGATATTCAACCTCATGGCAGGTGATGAAATAGTTATCATCATTGGTGCAAAGGGTTTGGGTGGTCATAGCGGTTCAACACCTGCTACAGCAGGAGGAGATGTATCTTTTAGTGTGACAGGACGTGCCAATAGTTTAACCGTAGCTAAAGGTGGACGTGCAGGTGCTAAAGGTTTACCAGGTGATAATAACGGCTCTAATCCATCTTACAGAGGTCAAGGCGGTGCTTTATGGGGAACATCATCGGTAAAAATGCGATTTTGCACCCGTGTTGCTGATGTTTATGAAGAATCGGGTATTGGTGGTATCCAAACAATACATGGAGGAAAAGGGGGTGATTCATTGTTTGGGGAAGGTGGTGAGGGCGGATTGGGATACAGTGGATTAGCTGCTCAGGCAGGCGAAGACGGTATTCTTGGTAGTGGTGGAGGCGGTGGTGGTGGGCAAGGTGGCACGGGTGGTGGAGTGGGCGGCGATGGAGGCGAAGGCTTTGCTAAGGTGTACTGGTAATGCTAACACAATCTAATTTATATCACTTGATACGCAAACTCTCTCAAACAACGCCAGCATGGGCTACCGCGATTCGTTATCACTCTAAGCCTGATGAGCGTTATGACTTAACATTAGTCTCAAGACGTGTCTATGGTACGCCTAATGAGTGGCCGATCATTATGGCCGCCGCAGGTTTGCAGGGGGTGGATGAGCCTTTAAATGAGCAATTATTGGTATTGCCAACATTAGAGCAATTACAGCGATTAAAACGTAATGTAGGTGCAATTTAATGGCTCTTAAACCACTGACACAAGCCGAAAAAGACGCGATTTTAAAAGCCTTTGGCGGAGGAAAAACAGGATTTAAGCAAGGCGCAAACGACCGTGCAAAAGCGGATGCAGAACGGCGAAGCCATGCCGAGCCTGTGATATTGAGCGTAGATGATGTTAAAGGGCAATACGATTCATCACGCGCTTTAATGACCACTATTGGCGGTGAGTTGCGTGAAATTAGAGCCATTGATTTAGAGGCTTTTCGTAAGAATATTGAAACAGTACGCAAAGCATTTAAACAAGGTATTACAGCCCATCAAGTGCTTGATTTAAGTTTGAAGGATGATTTAAATAAAGCAAAAGAGCAAATACATACAGCCGTCCCTGTGAGATATAAAGGCGATACTTTGTATTTTATGACTAATGCCAGTCGTGGTTCTGAAGTGAGACAGCATTATGTAACGGTTAGGTTTTTAGATATAGGAGCGGTTGCTACTACCCCCATTCCTTTATTAACCGCGACTAAAACAGTGTCACAAGGCTATTTGGCGTTTGATTGTGATTGCGGTCGTCATACTTACTGGTACAGATATATCTCCACCATTGGTGGCTTTAATGCAGGTCGTGCCGAGACAGGTTTCCCTAAGATTCGTAACCCTCATTTATCAGGTGTCGCGTGTAAGCATGTTTTAAGGGTGATGTATTCACTTAATCAGGCATTAGCAATCAGCAAAATCAAAGAAATGGTCAAGATAGTGCGTCAAAGCGCGAAACCTTTGGATAAATTACCCGAAGTGCAGATGTCAGCTAAGGAGGCTAAAGAAGCAGCGCAACGCCAAGCAGATAAAGCACACCATGAGCGTAATCAAGTGCGGCGTACTACTGATAATCCTGCCTTGCAACGAAAGATTGAAAAAGAGGCCAAGCGATTTCAAAAAGCTACGCAAAATGACATTGCCAAGCGGTTTATGGAAACAGATAGAATTATTCAATCAGGAACAGCCGTAGAGAAGATGATGCTAAAAAGAGAGTTAAATGTGGAGCTGTCGCATTTAAAAACATTAGCTTCGCAAGGAAGAACTGATTTAATGTATCAAGTGCGTGTGATTGAGTTATCTATCAGTCAATTGTCGGCGTAACCCATACCCAAACGCCTTGTCTAATCTCTTCAAAATAGCCCTATAACTTAATAGGGCTTTTTTATGTCAGACATTCAAGAAGAACAGATTGATAATGACGGTTTTTTGTTAGGAGATGCCGAACAAGAGCAAACCGCCGCTCAAAATGTGTTGATGCGTGAAATTAAAGCAGACACGACAACGATTGTTAATCTGTTAAAAGGTACAGCGAAACTGCAACGAGATGCGCTAAAAGCGGCTCAAAGTACGGCAAGTCCTAAACCTAAAGGCGGCAACGGTAATGCAGGCAGTGGCCAATCGTCACGGGTCAACTTGCTTCATCCAAACCGTACAACATCGCCAACGCCAAACAACGGACAAGGCGCACCCATACCGCCGACTGTTAGACATCATCGACAAGGGGCGGGAGCTAATCAACCACCAATGCCACAAGGAAGTGGTTCTGGTTCAAACACAGGGAGTCCAGATACCGCACGGGTAAATCGCCAACGTGGGGCAAATGGCCGTTTTACGGGTGATGAGACACAAGCCAATAACGAAGAGTCACAAAGAAGCGGCAACCGTGACAGCCGTGGGCGTTTTATTGGGGGTGATGGTTCAAGTGCCGCCGAACGTAGTGCAGCATCGAGGATAACGGACAGCTTAAAAGACCTAAACAATACCTTATCTGTTAATGCTAACACCGACCGCATAGACCCAATGGTTGATGCCATAAAAGAAATTGGCGATATTGCCAGTGTTGGCATTGATGCAGGTAAAAAAGTATTAAGCGTGGGTAATACCTTAATTGCTAAACCTGCTATGGCATTAGGGCGTGGCATTAAAGGACTCATCAAACCTAAAACAGACACAATCAATTCACCCGTGGCATGGTACAAGCGTATTTGGCGTACCTTAGAGCGTGGCAATCGCCAAGACCAAACACAACACAATCAAGAGCAACGCCGTTTAGATGAGATAGCACGAAATCAGGGACAGAGAGGCAGTGCCGATGGTAGTTTTTTGGCTATGTTAGGCTTTGGCTTGGCGGGGATACTAGCCGCATTAAAGAAAGGGATACCTAAACTTGATGAGCTATTGCCTGAGTTTTTAAAGAGGCAAGATAATAAAGCCCCAATACCCGTGTATCGTGCGCCTAAAATACCCGTTATGGCGTTACCACCTACGCGAACACAATCATTGATGATGCGTTTTGGTGAAACAAAAGTTGGCAAAGCTCTTGGTACAGTCGCTAAAAAGTTACCTCTTATCAGTTCAATGTTGGCAGCAGGTGCGGGGGGTATTAACGCGGTCAACATTGATAACGATGAGAGCCTAACAGACGCACAAAAACAACGCGCACAATCTGAAAATGCTGGCAAAACAGTGGGGGCAATTGGTGGGGACTTGGGCGGTGCAGCAGCAGGGGCGGTAATTGGTACAGCCATTATGCCTGTTGTTGGTACGATACTAGGCAGTATTGTCGGCTCATGGCTTGGTACTGAAGGCGGTCAAATTGTCGGTGAAAAAATTGGTGGTTGGGTAGATGATTTACGCAATGCAGATATTGCAGGGCGTATGACTAATGCGTGGAATGGATTTATTACGCCTTTTACGCCCATGTTTAACGAAATTAAGACTTATGCTTTAGGACGCTTTGACGTTGTTGGTAAAGTGTGGAGCGAGTTTGTTACTGATACTCAAGTGCGTTTTGGCGGCATTATGGCAGGGCTGCAAGCCGTGGCCGACTTTTTTGCACAGATAGGGGATTTTTGGGGTGGTGTTGCCGATGTTGCAAATACATGGATTAAGCAAAAAACAGGGATTGATGTTAAAGACAATCTTAAACGTTCAAAAAATGCGGTTAATGATTATGCAGGGCAAAAATTAGACCAAGCAGGGCAATTTGTAGGTGATGTTGGCCAGTCCGTTAAAAATACGCCATTAGTACAAGGCGTTATTGGTTTTTATGATGGCTTGATGCAACAGACTGCTCAAGAAAAATCGGCAAAGCAGAAAAAGTCAGCACAGTTAAAAAAGATTAACGCGCAAGGATACAATGCAGTTAAACCGACAATGGAGTCAATTTATCAGCAAGCAGGCTTTAACTCAGTGGAGCAAGCCTTTTTAAAAGGTCAGGTTCAACAAGAGTCTAATTTTACGGCAGATGGGGTGAGTAGTGCAGGTGCGTTTGGTATGACGCAATTTATGCCTGCTACAGCAAAGCAATACGGTGTCATCAAAGGAACTACGCCCAAGGCAATAGATAGTCAGCTACAAGGGCAAGCTAACTATATGTCGATGCTGAAAAAACGCTATAAAGGAGATTGGTCAAAAGCATTAGCAGCTTACAATTATGGTGAAGGTAATTTAGATAAAATACTGGCTAAGGCAAAAGCGCAAGGCGTTGACTGGAAGACATTGTTGCCTAATGAAACTAAGGATTACTTAGTCAAGGTAGGGCAATATGCAGCGCAATTTGGCGCACCCACAGCCGCACAAGTGGCACAGCAAAAACCAACGACTACGCCGAGCCTCACACCCACGGCAAAAGTAGCCACAAATACCGTCCCTAGCATTAAAGCGGCACCCGTTAATGCGGTTTCTACCCCGAATGTAAATGCGATTCCCTCTGTACAAGCCAAAGAGCAACCAACACGGCACAACAGCATACCCACCCCGATTAAAGTCTCAATTGCCAAGCCCTTAGTTGGTCAAAATGTCAGTGACAGAGGGATAGCGCATATTTTGACGGGAGGTATCGGTGAGGTGGTGTAACCTAGCCAAAAAGTCAGTATAGCAAGCCTTACACTTAATTCATCTTTTGTATTTTGTGTAAGGCATTTTCATGCAGTTAAATGACCCGAATTTTCCCACGTCCACAACTAATCCCACATTAACCGACAAAGCGTTATGTGTGATTGGTGGTTTGGTCAAGTTAATGACGTTTCAACAAATTAAGAACTTAATAGGGATTACGGTTGAAAATGTTCTTAACTCAAACAGTGCCGTTAATGCCTTATCAGCAGCACAAGGTAAAGTCTTAAATGACGCATTGGCTCTTAAATTAAATTCCTCTGCTTATAACGAATATAACAAAGGTGTTTACTCTTCGTTAATCCAATTAAATACAGCTCACCCGACCGCATTGGCAGGAAGTTACGCTTTAGTAGATACGGGTGTAGGCAATGAGGCTGATTTTTATTGGTTTGATTTAGACGATGGTTGGGTAACAAATGGAGGAATGAGTCTTGCTAATACAGATGCTTTGGTCGAAGGCTCAAGTAATTTATATTTTACTAATGTGCGGGCAATCAGTGCGGCTGCCAGCGTGTGTGTGCGTTATGACCAAAGTCAAAGCCTCACCGATATTCAAAAAAATCAGTTTCTGACAAATTTAGGATTGAATGAAAATACAAATGATAATTTAAGCGTACAGTCGAACGCTCAACACATGATATTTTTTGATGATTTTCTAAATGTAGAAATTACAAAAACATATGCCGCAACAGTATCTGGAGTCGATGAAATTCCTGTATCAGCAATATCAAGTGCTACTTTAAATTGGATTGGTGGTATTCGGGTTTTCGATTCAACAGACGGTGGGTACTTTAGAGCAAACTGTCCAAATAAAACATCAGGCTCTTTATTTAATTTTTTAGAGCAAAATAACACGATTGATTTTACAACAGAGATTTATATCCCCGCTTCTGCCGCACTTCCAGCAACATCGGGTAATTATTTTGTGGGAATTGTTGCTGATCACCCGAGCAGCGTAGGGCTAACTGGCGCGGTTGCGTTAATTGTGTGGGATGTAAACAACGCGAACTGGCGATTACGCTTAACCAATGGAAACTTTATTGATACTGGAGTCATGGCATCAAAAGGTACGAAATTCAAAATCGAAATTAGACAATCTGATGACGCTGTAACAGTAAAAATAAATAACAACACCGTTATAGACGTGACAAGCAATCCAATTAACGAGAGTGCAGTTTTACCATGCTGTGGATTTACCCACGCAGGTATTGGTACCACATACGAGATTTGGCAAGATTATCACGGCCTAAAATTAACATTACAAACTAGTAGAACTAATTTTGGGTTTTCTTAACGTGTTACCTCAATGTCAGGGCAGATTTGGCCTAGAGCTAAGTAACCCACCCAAAAAACACTAAAAAGCCGCCTTAAACTAACGCCTATAACTTTATTGAGATAGGCGTTTTATCATGCCAAAAACCAACAAAATCACGTTTAATGTAAACGAATTACAACGCCAACACACAGGTCAACGCCGCCGCTATGACAACGTAGGTTTAGCGCGCCTTATCAATTCACCACAGATTCAAGAGCGCGTGAGCAAAGGCGACTTGATTGGCTATTATGGTCATTGGCCACGTAAGAAGTTTGGGATGCAGCCACAAGAGGGCGGCATGGATGGTGGTAAGCCAATTACATTAAAACCTGCTATTCGCACCACATTCTTAGAAGCCGACAACAAAGGCAACCTTACGCATCAAACCGAGTTTTTAGACACTCAAGAAGGCAAAGATGCCTATGATTTGTATCAAAACAAAGTCGGTGGGTTTAGTGCAGCAATGACGACTGCACCCAAAGGTGTGACTGAGATACCTGTTCGTTTTTATGGCTTTGATTATGTGCTTGAGCCTAACTTTAGTGGTAATCGAGGTTATACCTTGGCGTTTGATAGCGTACCTAATGACCCACTGATTGTAGAGCGATTCGACTCTATCAATGATGAAGGCTATACGGGTGAGTTGATTCATGTTTTTGATAGCGTAGAAGATGAATTGTTATATCAAAATCAGGTCATGGGTGACTTGTATCGGCGATTAAAAAGCGATTATTGCCATGTTTTGGATAGTGCAGGTGCAATGTCAGGCGAAAAAGCACATTTAGAGCAAACCATTCAAGACATGCTAGATAAACAAGCCAAGCAGGGCAAACGTGGCACTCGAAGTCCTATTTTTATTGATGAGCTAAAATTATCACGATTTGATGATGCTAGTTCTTTTATGACGGCTGATTTAGCAAAATTGGATTTAGATGCTGATGATGATTTTATTCGTGCTGAAAAAGCCAAGATAGACGCGCATAAACGCCGTTATGGGGTCTAGTTATGGCGAAGAAACAAGGTTTTACTCATGATGAAAAAATCAACCTGAGTGTTGATTGGTACACTCCGCCTTGGCTTTTCGAGCGCATGACGGTCAAATTTGATTTAGACCCTTGCCAACCAAAAGGAGGTATTAGTTGGATTCCAGCGCATACCTACTACACGCAAGCTGAGGACGGTTTGACATCCGACTGGTTTGGCCGTGTTTGGTTAAACCCGCCATACGGTAAACACACACCTAATTGGTTAGCCAAAATGCACCAACATCGAAATGGTATTGCGCTGGTTTTTGCGCGTACTGATTGTGCTTGGTTTCATGACTATGTTGTTAAAGCTGATGCAATTTTATTTTTGAAAGGTCGTGTAAAGTTTGTTGATGGCTTAGGCATTAGTCGTGGAAGTGGTGCTGGTAGCGGCTCAATGTTAATTGCTTGGGGTCAATTTAATGTTGATGTTTTAAAGTCAATGGCCGATTTAGGCTGTTTGGTGGTTATCAATGGCTGATTTATTCTTGCCTGTCAAAGTTGGCTTAGGCGAATACATGGGGCGGTTCAAACAGTCGTTTGCGGTCACTCATAACGATACGGACGCGGTACAAGAGTTTGTATCCCGTCCACTTAAACGAAGCATTGTCTTTGCGCCATCACGCATGATTGATGCGATAGAAGAGATATTAAGTGCGTGGCGAAAAAATACCAATGTGGATGGTCAGCCTCAAAGTACCGCATTTTTGCCCGTCATGGCTGTTGCTATTGCCCGTGACTATACGCCAGCATCGCCCAGTCAAGGCATGATGTTAGGCGATGCAATTGATATTAAGATTCCCAATTTTTCAGATAATCGAAATTTAAAACTTGAATTGATGCGTGGGCAATTGCGCGTACAAGTCGTTGTGATTGCAGCCGATGAGAGTACCGCTAAAAGTTTGATGGCGCGGTTTTGTCATTTTGTTCGCCGTTATGATAATCGCGGTTTTGATGCGGTTTATTTATTAGCAGGGTTTAATGAGGTTTGGTTTAATGCGTGGGATAGCCAAGACCTTTATCCGCAAGCCGTTACTATTGCTCAAACTAATTTGGCGATTCAAAAAGTGGATTTACTCTTAAATATCGCTATCCCGATGGTTTATGGTGCGGCCACTGGTCAACCTAATAGTGGTATCGGTACAGGAACGCCGAGTGACCCGTTTGGCTTGCCTGTTTTAACGCAAATCAACATGGGGCAATTAAATATGCCAGAAAAGGTGCTGATATGAGCGAGCCACTTAGAATCCGTGCGATTGTTCAAGGCTATCAAGGCGATATGATTTGTGTGTATGCCGCGATGGACGAGGCAAGTGGTTATTTACTCATAGACAGGTCAGAGTCATTTGATGCCAATATGGATTTTACCGCCGATTTAACGATTTTGACCAATATCCCTTTGTTGCCTACTTGGACAATGTTTTTTAAAGAGGAACATCTTAAACAAGCGATTGATGCGTACCATACGTTAAAAAGTAATGAGCTATTAGAAGTTGAATCTAATATGCAGCGTTATGACCCTATGACGGCTATTCAGGTCAACGGTATCAAGGAAAGTGGTATTGAGTACCGATTTGGAGAAGCAATGAGTAATGGTCATATTGCTATTTTGATATGTTGCTTGTTTGCAGAAAAACAGCGAAATATCAGGGCAAGTTTGGCGGCGCAAGTGAATTTGTTGAATCCTCCGACCGCATTACCTTACGCGCAACCACGAGAGAGTTATGTGGTTAAACCCATGAGTATTGGCTGCTTTTTTTAAGGTGAATCATTGTGCTAAATAATGTGTCGTTAGCTGTCAGACGTTCAGTTCGTGCGGTGACATTAAACCACCCGAACCGCATGACGTGTACCGTTTATCGTAAAGTTGTGACCCGTACCGCGCCTGATGCCTTGGGCGGTTTGCCTACGCTTGGCGGCTTGGGTGTCTTAAATGATGAAGATGAAACTGATTTTGAGTATCAGCCATTGGGTGATGGCTGTGTGGTGATGTTGGGGATATATCAAGGGGGAGGGAGAAGTGATGATGATTCGCTTTTAGACAATCCCAATACGCCACAACAAGAGGCTTTTCTTGAGCCTGTTGTTGATGATGGCTTTATTCCTAAAAAGCACGATTTAGTGAGTATTGTGATTGGGGATGCTATTTTGCCTTATGAGATTACTGATATTACAGGCACGGTCAACATTCCACCCTTTACGCAAAAGTATGTGCTGCAATTGAGGGATGAGTTGGTTTATGTAAGTAGTTAGCTTTGAGAGATTGGCAATCACTAAATACTTAGATGATTAGCCGCCCTCAACGCCTCATACAATCCCGCATTATTGAGCAAAATATCCAATAAGCCCACACGCACTTTTTCAGAGTCCAAGGCTTGTTTGCTCATTGTGGTATTTGCAGCAAACGCATCAATAATTGCGTTCATCATTTCGCTGTTTAAATCGGGTGAATTAGAAAACTGTTCTTTACTGTTATTGCTGGCTTGCTGTCTAAGAATTTCTGACTCTAATAATTTGCTTTTTAGCACTTGGTTCACAAAGACTAATTTATCGTTTTCAGTCAGTTCACCTTCAAACAGTTGATTCACCTTGGCGATAATTTCCCCCAAGCGAATTTTTTCTTTTTCTTGAATTTCGCCTGTACCAATATCTGTGATTGGCGGTAGCTTAATAGCATCACCTTCGTTTAACGGTAAGGGTTGTTGACCTTGCTTTTTTAGCTTGTGATGGGTGAGGGTGAGTTGAGATAAATCAATGCCTTCACGTTCGCGGCCAAAGGCTAACAGAGGCATCAGGCGTTTAAAGAAAATAGCGCGTTTCTCGATGTCGGTATTGCCATAGTCAAAAATCTGCGACAAAAACGCATACAGGCGTATATAGCCACCCATGTCACGCTTAAATAAAATGAGTCCATTAAGTTCATTTTGAGCTACTTGTGTGCTATCGGCATCCTGTTTACTTTTGGCAAGTGCCAGTTGTTGTTGCGCGGTTTTGTAGCGTTTTAATAATCTATCCACAACTGGGTTTAACGCTGAAATTAGCTCGGCTTGGCTGGCATTGGGTTTTAGTTCTACCGCTACGACTCTATCAACTTCAAAGTCATCGTAATAGCCCAAGCTGTCGAGTTTGGCGCGTAAGTCATAGACCAAGTGTGGATTAGTCACATCTTCTAATTCGGCAGTGGTGTGATAGGTTTTGAAGGCGGCCAAAATGTCTTCGGGTTTGTTGATGAAGTCTAAAATATACGTGGTGTCTTTGGTCGGGTAGGCACGATTCAACCGCGACAAGGTTTGTACCGCCTGAATACCGCCTAGTTTTTTATCGACATACATCCCGCACAATAACGGTTGGTCAAAGCCTGTTTGAAACTTATTAGCGACCAATAGCACTTGGTATTCGTCAGTGTGAAAGGCTTCGCGCATATCACGGCCATGTAAGTTAGGGTTTAATCGTTTACTGTTTTCGGTTAATGAATCGGGGTGAGACTCCATATCAATCACTTCACCCGAAAAAGCGACTAATGTGCCGAGCTTATAACCTTGGTCTTTGATGTATTTATCAATGGCTAATTGCCAACGTACTGCTTCTAAACGACTGCTCACCACGACCATTGCTTTGGCTTTGCCATTGAGTAAGGGCGCAACATTCTCTCGGAAGTGTTCAACCACGACTTGCACTTTTTGGGCGATGTTGTAGGGATGCAGTTTTACCCAACGCATGATGCCTTTCATGGCTTCGCCACGTTCTACCGATTTTTCGTCAAACTCTTCGCCTTCATTGGCTAATTTAAAGGCGAGTGAATAAGACGTGTAGTTCTTGAGAACGTCCAGAATAAAGCCTTCTTCAATGGCTTGCTGCATAGAGTAGACATGAAACGGTGCAGGCAAGTTATCAATACTGGCGGGTAAATCAGGATTAGGGCGGCGGCCAAATAGTTCTAAGGTTTTGGCTTTAGGAGTGGCGGTAAAAGCGACATAAGTAATGCCTGCATCATTGGCGCGTGCGGCCATTTGCGCGGCGAGTAAATCTTCGGTGCTGACTTCGCCGCCATCGGCTAAATCTTTAAGTTCTTCAACAGAGAGTAATTGCTTGAGCTTAGATGCCGCTTCGCCTGTTTGTGAGCTGTGTGCTTCATCGGCAATGACGGCAAAGCGTTTGCCTTCGGTTGCAGCGAGGTCTTGTACGGCTTTTAGGGCAAAAGGGAAGGTCTGAATGGTACAGACAACAATCTTTTTGCCACCTGAGAGCGCATTAGCTAACTCACCACTTTTGCTATTGCTTTCGCCTTTGATAGTAGCGACGACACCTGCGGTGCGTTCAAAATCAAAAATAGCTTCTTGCAGTTGGCTGTCGAGTACGGTGCGGTCAGAAACCACTAACACTGAATCGAACAGTTTGTTGTGTTGGGTATCATGTAAGTCGGCTAAGAAGTGTGCTGACCATGCAATCGAATTGGTTTTGCCCGAACCTGCGGAATGTTGAATTAAGTATTTGCCGCCAATGCCTTCGTTAAGCACCGAAGCTAGTAGTTTACGGGTGGCATCCAACTGGTGATAACGGGGGAAAATTAGGTTGACGAGTTGTTTTTTGCTGTCACGTTTGCCGACCAAGTAGCGGCCTAAAATTTCGAGCCAACTGTCACGCTCCCAGACGTTTTCCCATAGGTAAGCGGTGCGATGGCCTTTGTCATTGGGTGGATTACCTGCTGCACCATTGTCGCCTTGATTAAACGGTAAAAAGACGGTGGCCGCGCCTTGCAGTTTGGTGGTCATGTACACTTCGCTATTACTGACAGCAAAATGGACTAATGCGCCACGCGGAAAGTCGAGTAAGGGTTCGGCGGCGTTTTGATTTTTGGGGCGAGGGTGACGGTCGTAGCGATATTGGTCGATGGCATCATTCACGCTTTGGGTGAAGTTGGTTTTTAGCTCAACCGTAGCAACAGGTAAGCCATTCACAAACAATACTAAGTCGATGTTGTTTTCGTTATGCAGTGAGTAACGCACTTGGCGCACGACGCGCAAGCGATTGGCGGCATAACGGCTTTGTAAGTTGGGATTCATTGCCAGTGCAGGTTTAAATTGCGCTAACTGCAAGGGCTGACGTAAGCCCAAAAGTTCTATGCCGTGACGTAATACCGTTAATGTGCCTTGGTCATCGAGTTGTTTGCGTAGGCGGTCAAGCACGACTTTTTGAGCCGTTGTACCATGATTTTTAACCAGAGTTTGCCATGCTTGCGGCTGAGTAGTTTGTATCCACGCGATGACATCGGCAGGGTAAAGGGCGTAGGCGCGGTCGTAGTTTACGGCATCGCCTTCGCTGTAGTACCAACCATGAGCCGCCAAGTGGTTGCAGATGTCGTTTTCAAACGCGATTTCCTTGTGGATGCTCATAATATAAAAATTCCATTGGTATTTATAAGACTAAAGTTAAGCAATGAGTTGGTTATAAAGTTTGTCTATCTCTTGAGCTAAGTCTTGGGCGGTGGTTGTTTGACTGGATTTTTGAAAAACAATGATTTCTTCATCAGAGTTGGTGTTAATAACATCGACCTTAAGCTGTTCCAGTAAAGCTAATGATTCTGACAAAGGAATTTCTTTTTGATTACGCCCAGCAGTGTAAATTTCGAGTGTGATATACACGTGTTCTAACGCCCAGTGAGGGTACATATAAACAGTATATTTATTGTTGGCAAGTTGAAAGTCATTAGAGTAAGCATAAACGCCTAAATAAGCCCAAGTATTATCATCATCTATATTTTCTGTTTCGATTTCGTCAAAAATATCGGTTACTAGTAGTGCTTCAATCTCTGATAATTTAGCACGAAAACTATCTCGGATATGCTCACGCTGTTCTTGTAGTTGATCAAGTAAAGCAACATGACTTTGACAAAAACTAATGATTTCGAGTTGTTCTGGTGTTTGTTTTTTGGGACTCATGTTTTCCATCGCCTCAATATAATCAAAAATAAAATGACGATAATGGCTATTCTTAACAGCCTCTTCTTGACTGTTTGTTATTAGTGTTTTTAGTGCTTGGCAAAAATCATCATGTGCTACAAAAGTAAAACCATCGGGCATATTTGTGGGGCAAGTTAAGCCCATTAAAATAAAATCCTTTTGATGATTGGGATACTTTTTATTGCAGTATTTAATATACAAATCAAAAGGGTTGTTAATCTTGTGATGTATTTTATTTTCTATTACCAATAAACGATGTGATTTTTTAGGTGTGTCATTGACTTCTACAACTAAGTCAATTCGCCCTAAACGGCCATTACTTTTTAAACGACAGCGAACTTCGGGGGTAATGTTAATAGTCTCTGGTGCTTTGGGAGATTTAATGCCTAGTACGTTGAATAAAGCTTGTAAGCCTAAATGTCCTAAGCCATGTTCAGCTTTACTGTTAAGTAAAAATGTTAGTAATTTAGAACTGACACTTTCTATGCGGTGTAAGTCGATTAGCTCTAAAAAAGTTTGTTGGCGTGGTTGAGGAAAGCTAAGTGCCTGTAACTCTGAACAAAAGCTTTTAAGTTCGTCTAATGTTATATCCATACGTCTTAGCTCATTTTGAGTTGTTTAAATCAGTCGTTATTAGTCCGTATTTTGATATTGTCCAACAGCCTGTTGGACAAATGAGGAGTGTAGTAAATTTTAGACATTTACTTGCTCCGCTACCGTTTTTACAAACCCTCTCACATCAATCTTACCCGTTACCGCTGCCGATATTAAGGCGGTGCGGCGTTCTTGGAGTAGGGTGGTGGCTTTTTGGGCTTGTTGAATGAGGTTGTCGATTTTGGCGGTTTCTTGGTCGAGAAAGGCGAGGATGGCGGTTTGTTCGGAAATATCAGGAAAAGCTAATTTGAAATTAGTTAAAGTTCCAAGATAAATGCCAGGCTGTGCTGAAAAACTAGCATACTGCCAAAGAAGCTTCTGAAATTGGTCATTCACAAAGGAAAAATATAGCCATGAGTGCTTAATGAAGTCCAAAGTACGGAAAATGGCTACACTTCTTTGAATTTGAAAGCATCCAAGCCCGTCAGGAATAACCGCCGTTTTACCTAATGTAGCACCAACAATAGCTAAGATGATGTCATTCTTTTGGGGAGTAAACGAACGGCAAAGATCATTATAGTCGGCTATAGAAATTAACGAATCATCTTCCCTCAAACAAAAAAAACCATTATTAGAAATGTTTCTTACACTTAACAGAGGAATACCATCAGCTACACGCGGAGGTGGTAAGTGAGTACCATCTTTGATTAATTCACACATGTTTTTTAACGGGAAAACTTCCCAATGCTCAGGCACTTCCCCCAACCATTCCACACCACTATCTTTCATAGGTGCATGAGGGTTAAGCCCTTTAGTGACGGCTGTTGAAATAACCGCTTGCCGTTTTTCTTTAAGTAACTCAATCAGCTTTTTTTGTTCGTTAATTAAGTTGTCGATTTTGGCGGTTTCGCAGTCGAGAAAGGCGGCGATGGTGGTTTGTTCGGGGAGTGGGGGTAGGATTATTTGGTATTCTCTTAAATCATTTACGTTTAAGTTGCCAACACCTCCACCTACTAGAGTAACCGCAGTATGTAATGCTTTTACATAAGCACTTTGTGTTACATATACAAAGAAGCTATTTATACAGATTTTCTGATCAAGTCTAATGTGAGTCAGACTAACGAAAATTGAAAAAGGGTAATCAACATCGACAATACAAACCTCGCCAATCGTTCCAACACGACTTAATAAAATATCACCTTTGATGGGGCTTCTATTTTTTGTTAACTCATCGTGCTTATCTTGAGAAATATATTTATGGCCAACTTCGAGATTAATTTTCCTGCGTTTGATATTTTGTGCCGATAGGAAAATCACACCATCGTCTAAGTATTCTGGAGTGGCTGCTACACCGCAAGTAATAATTGGCGCGAAATGCGATAGCTTCCAGACCCCCCACCCCTGCGGCACTTCCCCCAACCACTCAACACCACTGTCTTTATAAGCAGAATAACGAGGAAAGCTCATACCTGTTCTCCTTGTGGCATATTTTGCACATAAAACTCATGTAACTTAGCTTGCAGCAACTTTTTATCGGGCAATTGCGTCACATACTCCGCAATCAACGCAGGCGACAACGAACGATTGAGCGCGTATTCCACCACCTCATCATCCTTACTCGCACACAACAACACACCAATCGCAGGGTTTTCATGGGGCTTACGATGGTCTCGGTCTAAAGCCTCTAAATAAAAATTGAGCTGCCCAAGGTCACGCGGTTCAAACTCAGTGACTTTCAACTCAATCGCTACCAAGCAATTTAAGCCCCGATGAAAAAATAACAAATCCAACGCAAAGTCTTGCTTGCCTACTTGTAAGGCATACTCACTACCAATAAAGCAAAAATCACGACCAAGCTCTAGTAAAAAATCCCTAAGTTTAAGTAACAAACCTTTATGCAAATCAGCTTCGTTATGTTCAGAGGGTAAATTAAGAAACTCAACCACATAGCTATCTTTAAATACATTAAGTGCTTCTGGGTAGTTTCGCGTCACGATGGGCGATGTTTTTACAGGGCTTAATACCACACGCTCAAATAAAGCCGTATTAAATTGACGCTCTAACTCACGCTTGCTCCATTTTTCTTGAATGGCCATTTTTAAATAAAATTCGCGTTCTTCGGGGCGTTTGCTGCGGCTAAGAATCGTGAGATTATGTGTCCAAGTCAATTCTCTCACCAGTGGTGAGAGTTTTATATCATGCTGATAAACCTCAAAAAATTGACGCATACGCCAAATGTTTTGCGCCGAAAAGCCACGTAAACTGGGTTGATGCAACTGGATGTAATTCGCTAACAATTGAACGGTATTTTTACCCCATCCTTCAGTATTAATTTTGTGGCTAACATATTGTCCAATCGCCCAATATAAATCAATCAACTCGGTATTGGCTGCACGATAAGCACGTTGCTTGGCGGAATCAATCAGGTGTAACACATCATCAAAAGCAGTATTGGTGGTAATGGGCGTAGGGTGCTGACTCATGCCGATAACCCCGCAATCATCGTTAAAATGCGGTCAGTCACTTGCTTTAACTCGGCATCAATCTCGGCCAAATCACGCGGCGGCTCAAAGACATAAAAATGACGGTTAAACGGCACTTCATAACCCACTTTGGTTTTCTCGTGGTCAATCCACGCATCGGGCGCATGAGGCAACACTTCACGCTTAAAATACGTCTCAATATCGTCACTTAACGGCACATTCTCGGTATCGCGCAAGCTGGCATCGGCCATCGGCTTACCTTTGTTTTTACCTTTGGTGCTCAGCACAATATTGCCTTGCTCATCACGCAACGGACGCTCAACAGTGATGGTGCTATAACCAAATTCGTTATTTTTAAAGGCACGAGCAATAGGCGCAAGTTTGACTTTGCCACCTTGTGGCGCAATAGGGGCAGGGCTGTGATTGTTAATCAATTGGCGGCTGATTTCTTTGCCTTCGGCATCCAACACCGTTGCCAAGTCTGCTTCTAAAAACTGGCCAAACAAACGGGTAATATCGGCAATATGCTCGTCAGATAATTCTTTGCGCTTGCTACCCAAAGACTTACGCATCTTTTGCCAAAAACTAGAGGCATCAATTAACTGGACTAAACCTTTACGGTGGTCAGGTTTACGGTTAGATAAAATCCATACGTAAGTGCTAATGCCTGTGTTGTAAAACATATCAGTCGGCAAACCGATAATCGCTTCAACTAAATCATTTTCTAACACATAACGCCGAATTTCACTTTCGCCCGAACCTGCACCACCCGTAAACAACGGCGAACCATTCAAGACAATGCCTAAACGACTACCACCATCCACAGCAGGGCGCATTTTAGAAATTAAGTGCATCAAAAATAACAACGAGCCATCACTCACACGCGGTAAACCTGCACCAAAACGGCCATTAAAGCCTTGCTGCTCGTGTTCTTTGCGAATGTCTTTTTCGACTTTTTTCCATTCCACGCCAAAGGGCGGATTAGACAACATATAGTCAAATTTCTTGTGTGGATGGCCATCGTCCGACAGCGTATTACCCGCGACAATATTGGCGACATCCTGACCTTTAATCAGCATATCGGCCTTACAAATGGCAAAGGACTCGTCGTTAAGCTCTTGGCCAAACATCGTTAACCGTGACTGTGGGTTTAACTCGGCTAAGTATTCACCAGCCACCGACAACATACCGCCTGTGCCTGCCGTGGGGTCATAAATAGTTCGCACCACGCCCGCTTTGCCTAATACTTCGTCATCTTCAATAAACAGTAAATTAACCATCAAACGAATGACTTCACGCGGGGTAAAGTGTTCCCCTGCGGTTTCGTTAGAGATTTCAGCAAATTTACGAATTAACTCTTCAAACACCTGTCCCATGTCGTTATTGCTAACGGCTTCGGGGTGAAGGTCGATGGTGGCAAATTTTTCGGCGACTTGATAAAGTAAGCCGCGTTTATCTAGCAGCTCTATTTGAACGTCAAAATGAAAGCGTTCAAAAATATCACGCACCGCTGGCGAGAAGGCTTGAATGTAGCTGTAAAGGTTTTCTTTGATGTGGTCTTGGTCGCCCATGAGCTTTTTCATGTCGATGGGCGAGCTGTTATAAAAACTTGCGCCTGATTTACGCAATAAAAACGGCTCTAAGTTAATACCTAATGATTGTTTAGCGTCAATTTCAGCTAAAACGTCAGGTTTAGTGGCTTCTAAAACACAATCTAAACGGCGTAACACGGTAAACGGTAAAATGACTTTGCCATATTCTGAGGGTTTATAATCACCACGCAATAATTCGGCTACAGACCAAATAAACGATGAGAGAGCTTGGTGATTCATGGTAAGTCCTTAATGATGCAAGAGAATAAGCAAAGTGGCAGGGATTCTATAAGAGTTTTAGTGTTAAAGACAAATCTAAAAAAGGATATATCTTTAATCAAAATCTGTAACCCTTCCAAAATATCTACATTCAATCACATACCCTAGTGACATTCACAACCTTGTCACTAGGTATGCACTATGTCCGATTTGCTTTCCCAAATTAACAATGCCGCGCACCAAGGCGCATTTGGCAATAATCCAAGTCCAGAACCCACCTTAGCCCAGTTAGAGGCTGGTAACTATAAAAAAGGCCATCTCACCTTACATGGCTTAAACATTGCCATTGAAAATCCCGCTTATACCTACCGCAAAGGCATAGATAAAACAGGTCAAAAATGGACGTGTTTAATGCAGGCCCACTATGGCTATATCAAAGGCTATAAAGGCAATGATGGGGATGAATTAGACGTGTTTGTTGGCCATGTACCTGAAAATGACACGGTTTATATTATCAACCAAAAAAAGCAAGGTGGCTATTTTGATGAACACAAAATCATGCTGGGCTTTTTATCACAACAACAAGCCGTTGATACTTATCAGCACTGTTTTGAGCGTGGTTGGACAGGCTTAATGACTGTTGTCCCTTGCACGATGAATCAATTCAAATGGTGGTTAGCTAATGGTGATAAATCACGCCCTGTTACCCGTGAACGTTTGCCCTATGCAGGTTTAGAGCGTTTAGATAGCGTGATTTGGGGTGGTAATGATGGTACAGACTTAGCGAGTCATAGCGGCCATGTACATAACTTAATGTACCAAATTCGCCAATCAGATGACATACACCAAGCCTTAGAGCCTTTGTCTTATCACGATATGGTTCAAGAGTTAGGTAATCAAGGTTTTGTGTATGAAAACTATGATGCGCTAGTCGTTGAACACAACAAATTGGAGCGTAAAGCCAAGCAGCTACTTATGGTGATGCAAGGTGCGGCCAGTACCGTTAAGCCTGTTGGGGTGGCAATTAGCAAACCATTAACTAAAGGCGGTGTTGCTAATGTGGTGGTGTGGTTTGAGATGGATGATGGGCAGGCCGTGGGTGTGTTTTTTCATAACCCCGATAAAACCCCTAAAAAGATTGACCCCACGGACGAGATGATTAGCTATAAGTGGGTGCTTAATAAAAAGGATATTACGATTGCTGTTGCCCCTGAAAATGGCAAGGACTTGGTGGTTCGCACCGTGGCCAAGCGGATTATGCAATTGGTTGAAAAGAACCATGACCGTTTTATGAAGGCTAATAATGATAAGGCGGAGTTAAACCAAAAAGAGCAAGACTTAACGGCTCAAGTGGCAGAAAAGCAATCTATTTTGAAAGGCTTGCAAGATGAGATTGATGCGTTGCAGATGCGTAAAATAGAACAATCCAAACGCCCACCTGTTATTGCTATTGAGTCTTGGGATAGTTTAATGGCCGATCAAAATATGAAAAGTTTAATCGCCAAAAATGAGGGAGATTTTGTTGCAGCTTCACGCGAGTATTTTAGTGCTTATTTACAAGGGCAATCTGTAAAAACTCAAATTGGCTTGGTTTATATCAATTCGCGTTCTAAAAATAAGATACTGCATCGTATTCGTCAAACAACAGCTCAAGTGGTTCCTCGTATTCCAGAAATTTTATCATTAGGGAATGTCGGTGAGCGTACACCACTTAATAAAGAGCGCAGTGATACTTTTGTGGCCTTTTACCAGTTTGACAAATGGTTAGAGTTTGAAGATATGCGTATTCATGCGCGGATTAAAGTAGGCGAATTATCTAATGGCTTATTGGCCTATTATTTGGCGGCAGCTAAAAACGAAGAAGCCCCGTCATTTGACTCTTCGTGTGCCGAGAATGACGAGTCAATCCAAGCGAGAAGTCGTACAGATACGAGGCTTGATTCCATTCAAACAGATGATGAGGATGATGTCAACATCGAGATTTTAGAGGTTGTATCTAAAGTTAAAGAATCCCAAGCGAGTGAACCATCCACACCCACCCAAGAAGAGCAAGACCGCGAATTCTTGCAGTCTGCTATTGATGAAAAAATTGACATTTTAGATACAGATAACGTCAATAGATTAGCAGAGTTATCAAAAGTCTATACCCAAGGCGACATGAACGGTCTGATTAAACAGGCCAAACAAGTTGCGATTGATGCCGTTAAACGCAGTGTTGCCAATGTGACTGCAAAGATCAATTAAGGGATGGGTTAAGACGATGAAAACTGATTACGAAAAATTTAAGATTTTAGGCACAATTTCACTATTACTCCGCCAACTAGAAGAACCAAGTGCCAAGCCTGCGCTTGATATGTTTGGTGAACCTATCGCTTCACCTAATAAGACGCTCGATGTCACCCGTGTCGATGTCAAAGACATTAAAGTTGATCCTAAAGCCTATCAATTCCGTAGTGAAGTTGGCCATGATGGTACCGACAAACGATTGAATGAAGTCAAAGCATGGGATGACTTACGCGCGGGCGTGATGGTTGTACATGAGCGTCATGATGGCCAACAGTTTATTGCCGATGGTCATCATCGTATTGCCTTGGCTAAAAAACTGGGTGTCGATGGCGTGAATGCTTTTGTCTTGAAAGAAAGTGAAGGGCATACCGTTGAAGATGCTAAATCATTAGCCGCTTTAGTCAACTTGGCCAACAATAACGGGACGGGTGTTGATGCCGCTAAATTGTTCCGAAGTAATGCCAACGGCAAACATCCAGAACAGTTGATGGCAGACTTAAACCTGCCCAAAAACCAAGCCATTAAAACGGGTGTCGCCTTGGCCAAACTCTCAGATGATGTGTTTGGTTCTGTGGTTAATGGCGTGATTGAAGAGCGAGATGGTGCGGTCATTGGTGACACGTTTAGTAGTCCAGAAGAACAGCAAGCAGCTTTAAAGCAGTTTATGCGTGTACGTCCTGCCAATCAGGAAGAGTCTCAGGTCTTGGCACAACAAATTAAATTAGCAGGGTTCTCTAAGGCGCAAGCATCCGATAACTTTGACTTGTTTGGTAGCGAGTTAGATACCGATAGCTTGTTAGCCGAACGAACACGGTTAATTGTGGCACTGGGCCGCTCCTATAAAAAAGATAAAGTTTTGTTTGAAACATTAGGCATTAATGCTGGGAAAATCGAAGAGGCAGGTAATCGACTTGATAAGGATACCAATTCCAAGTTAAGTAATGAGGCAACCGTCATGCAGTCATTGCTGGGCGAGCAGATTTACACCAATCCCAAAATGAAACAGGTCTTAGACCAATACGCCAAGGAACTAAAAGACAATCCAAATAGTATGGCCACTATTTTGGCCAAACTTAAACAAGCCTTGCCGCAGGTGATGAGTCATCAACAAGCGGTGTTTGATGATTCCAATCTCGATGACCATCAAGCCTTTATTTTAATTGCTGAAGCATCAACATTATTAAAAGATTGGTCTGTTGAGTCCAGTGACTTTTTTGAGCGTTTGAGTCGCTTGCAAGCCATTATTGATGAGTTACAAGGCTTACATCATTCTGTGCCTGATAATTTAGCTACTGTGCCTGTGCCAGATACACCAGCCGCCGTGATAGCTGATGAAGAAAGCGAAAACAATTTATCGGATGATTATAAAGATGAGAATTACAGATTTAAGGATGTAGGCTATATTGCAGGTGCGCGTAAAGAGTTGGCGCAATCGTCAATTATGCAGGCTAAAAAACTAGGTCAGTTGGTGTCTGTGAATGATATTGATTGGGAAGCCTTAGAGGATGATCCACGTATTGCCGCAGCTACAATTATTAAAAAAAATGTCTTTGGTCAAGTGGACTGGGATGAGCTTAAAGAACGAGGTATGGCGGGTAATGCGGCATATTTTATTAAGCGATTATATGCGGCTGTTGAATTGCAACCAGATACAGACTCGGCTGAACATCGTAAGCTCTATGTTGTAGCAATCCAGAATTTACGCAACACTTTTGATGCCTGCCTGACAATGGATGATACTGTTCGTGAAGTGGTGACATTGAGTAAGCTATTAAATACCTATCGAAACATGATTAAAGGCGAAGATGGTAAATCAACGCTCAATTATGACTCTCAAGTGGCTCATGCTTTAGGTAAAAAGTTTAAGAGTTGGGTGTTTAAAACGGGCAACAAAGCTATTCATGAGTCCAGAGTTATGGCGGCTGATGATTGGTCTTGGTTAGAAAAAAGCGATAAGCCGACAGTAACCAAACCTAAAAAGCCGTCTTTTCAGCTTGAGGCGGCCAGTCATATTCAGCGTGTAGGTGGTACCGAAGTTAATATTCAATCTACGGAGCAATTTAAGTCTGCCTTTGGCTTAAAAGCGATTCAGTCGGGTAATTGGGTATTAAAAGATAAAGAGAGCATTGAGTTTCATATTCAACGTGCTGCTGAGTCGATGCTGGATATGGCCGATGTAACGGGTATTGCACCTGAGTTATTGGGTTTTGGGGGACGTTTAGGCTTGGCGTTTGGTGCAAGAGGTAAAGGTGGGGCGTTGGCGCATTATGAGCCTGTTGAGCGTGTAATTAATATTACTAAAATGAAAGGTGGTGGTTCTTTAGGTCATGAGTATTTTCATGCCTTAGATAATCTGATGCAAGATTTAATGACTCAAAGCACGTCAGGCAAAGCAGGTTTTTTTGCTACCGAAACACCGCATTTATTGCCAGATAGTTTAACCAAGCAGGCTTTTATGGCATTAAGGTCTGCAATGTTAGAGGGGAGCCAAGTTTTAACGGAGACGCTTAAATTAACCGAAAAAGACTTTAAAAACTCTGCTTATAACATGAAGCCTGAGTTTATTGAGCGGTCAGAGGTTAAGCGCAACATTGTGGCGGCTGGTGATTTGTGGAGTGCCGTCTTAGCCGTTGATGCGTACTTTTTTCGTCATGGTGTCCGTAAAGCTCGTTTAAAAAATCACATGGAGTTTGTCAAAATCGCAGCAGCTCATTATGCCGATAAAAATACTACTGAGTTTGTCAGCATTCCGTCTTTAGATAAAGGCAGTCGCTTTTTACAAGATGCGCTGTTGTTGGATGATTTTAAGCGCGGTAAGTATTGGTCTAAACCGTTGGAAATGGCAGCCCGTGCTTATTCATCGTATTTGCAAGATAAGTTAGAGCAGCAGGGGCGTACCAATGATTATTTGGCCTATTCGACAAAAGGAGGTAATGGTCGGGTAGGTGAGGAGGCGTATCCACGGGGTAAGGAGCGTGAGCAAATTCATGCGGCGTTTGATGATTTGTTTAAGTCACTCAAGGAAGAACAGGTGTTTGAGAGGGCGGTGGGCAATAAGGATTTGATGGATTCTGTTTTTGGCGCGGATGCCGAGCTTGATGATTTGGATATTTTAGATGTGATTGAAGAAGAGGCTGAGGCGTAGATAAATAAAGGCAGTTTAAACAACTGCCTTTTTGTTTAGGCTGCACACATTGGCGTAATTTCGGTGTTAATGCGGTCGCCTGCGGCAATTTCGGCTACACGCAAGTCATAAGCACTTTGGAGGTTAAGCCAGCTTTGGGCATCTGTGCCAAAGTAACGGGCTAACCGTAGGGCGGTGTCACCTGTAATGCCACGTCTTTCGCGCACGATGTCATTGATGCGCGTGGGTGTAACGCCTAATGCTCTAGCGAGGGCATTAGAACTAAGCCCTAATGGTTTCATGTAATCTTCAAGCAATATTTCGCCTGCATGGATAGGGCGCATACCGTTTTTAAACATGGTGTCACCTGTTTGTGCCGTAGAGACAATGTTAAGTTAAACGGGTAGATTTTAACAAAGCATTAGTACAATGTGCTTGCGACTTAACTTGGCGTTTGATACATTCGAGATGTTAGAGAAGTTTAACAATAAATCATAAAAATCACGTTTGAATGGATTCTGTCATGCCTAAACACAAAAATATTACGCCCCTGTCTTTGTTAGACTACTGCTCTTTGGCGAAATAAAAATGGCCATTACCACTAATGTGTATCAGAATGTTATTTCACGCTCTCTTAGAGTCTGCCAACGTGAAGCTATACAAAAAATCACCGATTATACCAGCCAAGTATTTGCTCAGAAGTCATGCTTAATATGTCTTCCAACTGGTGCTGGTAAAACAGGCGTTATAGCAGTAATTAGTCAATTAGATAACTTTAACAAGGTATTGATAATTAGCCACCGTAGGGCAGTAACAGATCAATTAAAGCGAGAAATTAAAAGGAAATTCTTTAAAAAAATAAATCCTGAACATGAATTTGAATTAAAAAGTGTTTTTGAATTAGATCAAGAGTGTGCAGACAATGGGGTATATGTAACAACATTTCATAAGCTGCAGATACTTACAAACGCAATGATTGATAACATAAGTACTCAAATTGATTTAGTCATAGTTGATGAGGGACATGCTGAACCAGCAGAGAAGTGGAGTTCTATTATTAGAAGAATTCAAAAGCATAAGGTAATTGTAACAGCAACCCCATATAGAAATGATCTTTTTCAATTTGATATAGGTAATTTTAATTATTCATACAGCTTTACGCATGCTGTGCGAGATCAAATCATACTAATGCCTAATTTTATTGTTTTTGATAATAATCGTAAGTGTTTAATTAATTATGTGCATGATTATTTGGCTGAAAATATTTCATTGAAAGTATTAATAAAATGTAATAGTAAAGATGATATCAATAGTTATTTTGAGGACTTTTTTAGCTTAAATTATCCAGTGTTAGCTGTTCATGAGGATTTTAAATCTGATCATGCTACAGAAAGTAAAAAGGCACAGGTACCAATAAACCTAAATGATAGTAAATTCAAAGTAATTATATACCAATACAAATTGGATGAGGGAGTTGATATACCGAGTGCTAAGTTGCTTATATTGACTTATCCTGTATCAAATGGAAGACAGCTTGTTCAGTCGATTGGTAGGATTGTGAGAAAAGACAATGATAATTCAGCATTAGTTTTAGACTTATCAAATGGCTCGAATAAGCTACTTTGGGATAATTATATTAATTTCGATTCTTGTATTTCTAATGCAGACGAGTGGTCTAAATTTGTTAATTCACTAGATTCTGCTCGTATTATTGATAACTATTTAGATATATTTTCTGAATATAATTATAGTGGTATGAGTTTTAAAAAGAGATTTAACTTTAATGAGCTTGATGCAAAAAATATATCAATACCACTTGTTTCAGTATGCTTTTATAAAAAATATAATAATTTTTCAATTTCTAATTTTTCTGAAAAACTACGTTTTGAGCTATCAAGAAATGGTGAATTAGTAAGGATTATCGATCATATAATAAATCAACCAAATTTATTAGTGGTTATGTCAGTTTGTTTTACTAATTCCAAGTATTTATCACAGGATTTTTTTCTTGAACCCTCATTAGAGTTTGTCATAATTAAAGCAAATAATGATTTAGTAGCAATTTATGATAGCAGATCCATAAGTTATGCTAATGAATTCGATTTTGGTATTGGTGCTCCAGTTGATACAGAAAATATTTTATCTTTAGCTAATCGTGGAAGTTATGCCAAGCCTAAAGAGGCTCACGCAAGAGT